>Ga0210384_10000810_pt1 | contig 45779 bp, 37 predicted proteins | sample IncBWH2MmetaG_FD_160574 | JGI IMG/M metagenome (GOLD analysis project Ga0210384, IMG submission 160574) | Forest soil microbial communities from Barre Woods Harvard Forest LTER site, Petersham, Massachusetts, United States - Inc-BW-H-2-M | ecosystem: Environmental > Terrestrial > Soil >... | reverse complement strand
TGGCCATCCGCGCAAACTCCCCTGCCGCGCTCTTTGGCTTGGGCATCGCGTTTCGGGGGCAAGGGAAATATCCCGAGGCCTTGAAAGCGCTTACGCGTGCCCGCGAATTGGCTCCTGCGGATACGGATACCACGCTCGGACTGGCAACTCTCTACGCAGAAATGGGGCGCTATGAAGAAATCGCCCCGCTGATGCAGAGTGTGGTGAGCACGAATGCCGGTGACCCGCTGTATCTTCTCCTGCGGGCCGATACGCTCATCAATGACAGCCGGCGAAAAGAAGCTTTGCCCTTTCTGCAACAGGCGCTGGCAGCCAGGCCGGACTTTCCGGAGGCAACAGCAACCCTCGCGTCGCTGCAGATCGATCTCGGCCAGGTTCCAAAAGGGATTGAAATGGTGCAGGCCGCACTGGCTTCGCATTCGAACAGCCCCGACCTGCACAATAGTTACGGCCTGTTGCTCGGCGCGCAATCCAAATTCGCCGAAGCCCAGACCGAATACGAGAAAGCGCTGGCGTTTCGCCCCAATTTTCCGGATGCCATGATCAACCGCGCGGTGGCTCTTGCTCGGCAGAATAGAGCATCGGAGGCTATTGCTGAATTCCAAAAAGTGCTCAGCCTGAATCCTAAGAATCTGAAAGCTCAGGTAAACCTGGCGGGGACCTTGCTTTCCGCAAAGCGCTACGAGGATGCCACGGCCGCTTTCCGGCTCGCGATTGTGCTTTCCCCCGCTGATCCGGATTTGAGAACGAATCTGGGAATCGCTTTGGAAAAAGCGGGACACGCCGCCGAAGCGCAGAAGGCCTATACCGAAGCCGAAAAACTAAAATCCGCCGCGGGCCGTTCTCACGCACAGCCCTGACACCGTTTTCGCCCAATCCCGTTCCACACAGGGCCCCGAATTGCTTTACACTCGCTGACCCGCCACGTATATTGACCTCATCGGGAATTTGCGTGCATTCCGCACTATGTGAGGTTGTCTGATGACCAGCATAATCATTGTGGGTCTGCTTGTTCTGCTCGTGGTAATCGCCATCGGGATTTACAACGGGCTGGTGCGGTTGAAAGTCCAGTGCGATAACGCCTGGGCGGATATTGACGTTCAGCTGAAACGCCGCTACGACCTGATTCCGAATCTTGTGGAAACCGTGAAGGGTTATGCGGGACACGAAAAAGGGACGCTCGAAGCGGTTATCAATGCGCGCAACCGCGCGATGACCGCCAGCGGTGCAGGCGACAAGGCTCAAGCCGAAAACATGCTCTCCGGCGCGCTGAAGAGCCTCTTTGCGCTTTCCGAAGCCTACCCGCAACTTCGCGCCGTCGAAAGCTTTACTTCGCTGCAGAATTCGCTCTCGCAGATTGAAGACAACGTGCAAAACGCGCGCCGCTACTACAACGCCGTCGTGCGCGACCTCAACACCAAGATTCAGCAGTTCCCCTCGAATATTTTTGCCAATATGCTCGGTTTCAAGCCGCGCGAATTCTTCGAGGTCACCGCCGCGGCCGAGCGGGAAGCTCCCAAGGTCAGCTTCAACGCGCCCAGCGCGCCGACTGCCTAACGGGACTGCAGCCCGTATGAACCGCGCCCCCTTCCGGCCAAAACGTCTGGCTGCCTTCGCCGGCCTTCTCCTCGCGTTCTCCAGTTTGCTTACATTCCCGGCCCGGGCGCGCGAACTGCGCATAGAGAAATTCAGCTCGGAAATCGTCGTATCTCCCAAAGGATCGATCGATGTCACGGAAACCATCACCGTGCATTTCATTGGGGGCCCTTGGCACGGCCTGTACCGCTTGATCCCCGTCGAATACGTTACGCCCCAGGAATTGAATTACACACTGTTCCTAAACGTGAAGAGCATCACCGACGGCAACGGCAATAAGTTAAAATTCGAAGCCAGCCGGGAGCGCCATTACCGCAAACTGAAGATTTACGTTCCGAACGCCGACAACTCCACGCAAACCATCTCCATCGAGTACACCGTTTCCGACGCCCTGAGATTCTTTGAAGACCACGACGAGCTCTACTGGAACGTTACCGGCGACGAGTGGGACGTTCCCATCCAGTCCGCCGAGGCGCGCATTATACTCCCCGAAGGCACGACCAACGTCCGCACTAATGTCTTTACCGGCGCCTACCGCTCCACGGCTCATAATGCCGATGCCGAGATCGCAGGCAACGGCGTCGAAGTCCACACGCGCGATCCGCTGCGTTATCACGAAGGGCTGACCGTCGCCGTCGCCTTCGACAAAGGCTTCGTCCACGAACCTACCGCGCTCGACAAGTTCTCGCTTTTCTTGCAAAGCAATTGGCCGCTCGGCTTGCCCTTCGTCGCTTTCGTGATCATGTTCTATCTCTGGTGGACGCGGGGCCGCGATCCGCGCCTGCGGCCTATCGCCGCGCAGTACGAGCCGCCGGATCAACTCACGCCGGGCGAAGTCGGAACGCTTATCGACAACTCCGCCGACATGCGCGACATCACTTCTTCGATCGTCGATCTCGCCGTGCGTGGCTACATGGTGATCGAAGCGCACGAGAAAAACAGTATGCTGGGCCTAATCCACGACAAGGACTACAACTTCATTTTGAAAAAAGACCGCGCCGAATGGTCCACGCTGAAGCCCCATGAGCAGGTTTTGATGAATGGATTTTTCACGGGCGGCACCGCGGGCGAAATCGTCTCGATGTCCAGCCTGGAAAACCGCTTTTACAAAAACTTGCCCGACATCAAGAGCCGCATTTTCGAATCGCTCGTCACTCACGGCTACTATCGCCGCCGCCCGGACAGCGTACGCGCTTCTTATCTAGGTATCGGCGTCGTTGTCGGTGTGCTGCTCGTCTGGGGCGGTGCGAGCATCGCGGCTTCTATGGGTGTGGCGCCGCTCACTTTTATCATCGCGGGAATTCTAACGGGCCTGGTGATCTGTGGCTTCGGCTGGTTTATGCCCGCGCACACCGAGCAAGGCGCCCGCGCGATGGAAGGCGTGCTGGGCTTTGAAGATTTCCTGAATCACGTGGAATCCGATCGCTTCAATCGCACCATCAAAACGCCGCAGATGTTCGAAAAATTTCTCCCGTTCGCCATGGCCCTCGGCGTCGAGAAAAACTGGAGCAAGGCCTTCCAAGGCATCATGACCCAGCCGCCCGATTGGTATCGCGGCGCGTACGGCCCGAATTTCTATCCGATGATGTTTACCAGCGACCTGAACAGTATGTCCTCGCGCGCCAGCAGCGTCATGGCTTCCGCGCCGCGCAGCTCCGGTGGCTCCGGCTTCGGGGGAGGCGGTGGGGGCTTCTCCGGCGGCGGCTTCGGCGGTGGGGGCGGCGGGGGCTTCTAGTTCTCGTTTTTTGGTAGCGGCTGAACTTCCTTCGAACTCACGCCATAGAGCGCCAGGATATCCTGCAGGGTAACGATTCCTTCCAATTGATGCACGTTTGCGCGGCTTACCACCGGCAACAGGTCTAGTTGATTCGTTCCCATGCGATCCAGCGCCAGGTGCAAAGAATGGTCTTCGTGTACATGCGGAAAATCACCGGTGTCCACCAGATCCCTCAACCGTTTGTTCGAAAGGCCTTTGGCCTCCGCCTCTTTCAGGCTTTGCAGGCTAATGACGCCGATAATGCCGTGCTCATCGCAAACGGGCCACGCGTGGAAATCGGCCGTTCTTACTTTTTCCACGGAATCCTGCACCGTCAACTCTGCGCCCAGTATTTCTCGCGCTTCACGCATCGCCTGAACCACCGCGCGTTGCCCTTCTTGATGGCGCGCCTCGGCCGTCGGCAAATGGATGCCATCCTGGTGCGCCAGCATTTCGTAGATCGGCTGCTTCTGGAATCGGGCGGAAATGAAAAAGCTCAGCAGGTTGGAAATCATCAGCGGCACGATGACCGCATAATCGCGCGTGGTTTCAAAGATCATCACCACCGAAGTCATCGGCGCGCGGATGACGCCGGCGAACAGCGTGCCCATACCAACCAGCGCGTAGGCTCCCGGGGAGGAAATATAGCCCGGCAGAAAACGCTGCGCGGCCGTCCCAACAGCTCCGCCCAGCATGGCTCCCATAAACAAACTTGGCCCGAAAATTCCTCCCGCGTTGCCGGAAGCATAGCTAATCGCCACCGCAAAGAGTTTCATCACCAGTAGCAAAATCATCAGCTTGAGAGCAAACCGTCCGTTCAGCACCTCGCCGACATGCTGATACCCGACACCCAGGATTTGCGGCACGAACCAGCCCATCATTCCCACTGTCAATCCGCCCGCTACGGGCTGAAACCAGGCGGTCTCGCCTGGAAAACTCAAGAACTTCGCCCGCAGCCACACCAGCAGCTTTGTAAATGCGACAGATACAAACCCTCCGGCAACCCCGAGTATTGCGTAGATTCCTAGCTCCCCGGGATGTATCAGCTGGTATTGCGGCACCTGGAATAGCGGATCATTTCCAAGCAGCAGCCGCAGTATCGCCCAGGAGGTTGCCGAAGCCAGCACCACCGACCCCAAAACCGGCGCATGCATGTCGCCTACTACTTCTTCCAGCGCAAACAGGACTGCCGCAAGCGGCGTATTAAACGCCGCAGCAATCGCCGCCGCGGCACCAACGGGGATGAGCGCCTTCACTTTTTCCGGTCGCAACCCCAGTCTTCTTCCGAGAACAGATGCAATTCCGGCTCCCACTTGCACGGCCGGCCCCTCGCGTCCCAGGGGCAAGCCACTAGCCAGCGTCACGGAAGTGCAGAGAAACTTTCCGAAGACGGTGCGCAGCGTGATTCGTCCCCCACGCGCATAGAGGGCGGCTTTTGTTTGTGGAACCCCACTGCCGCGCGCATTGGGAAAGAAACGATAAAGCAAGTATCCCATTCCGAGCGAGCCGGCCACGGGCACAAGCAGCCTTCGCCAGGCCGCTCCGCCCGCTGGATAAAGCCGGGCACCGAATCGCTCCGTAACCAGAATAAAGGCGACAACGCTTAAACCCACCAGGGCCCCAATCACCAGCGTCAGGACCAGGAACACTTGTTCTCCGCGATCCTGAAGAAAGGCCGTCCACTGCCGCGAAGGCTCATTCCACCAATTGCGCCCCGCCGGCTCTCCGGCATCCTTCAAATTCATTTCGAGATTGTTACTCACGATAATTCGGTGATCGATTCCTGTTGGCGCTCCTTGCTCGTTTCCCGGCTGGGGTTACGCGGCCGTGCTCCAACAACGCGCTGATGGCATTCACGAAGGCAGCGCCGCTAGCGCGAAGCTCACCGATGCGGTGCCGCGCAACCTGTTCGAGCAATTTTTCTCCTCGCGGCAACAGGGAAACCAGGACGCGTCTGCGGTCATCGCGGCTGCGCGTCCGACGAACGTATCCATGCAGTTCCAGCCGGTCGATCAGTTCGACCGCGCTATGGTGCTTCAAAGCCAGCCGGTCCGCGAGCGCGCGAATCGTGGCGTCTTCGCCTTCGGGAAGCCCGCGAATCGCGAGCAGCAGCAGGTATTGTTGCGGCTCAAGCCCTGCCGCGCGGGCCACTGCGTCTCCTTCCCCGACAAACTTGCGGATGAGGTAGCGCAGCTCCGCGAGCGCCGTATACTCCGCGGAAGTGATCTCTTTTGCCACGAAACAAGTATATCGCATTACGATATATATCGTCATCCGGCCAGAATGGAGGGGTGACTCTTAGAAGTAACTGGGGAAGCGGATTGAAATGGGTTACAGCGGTTTGCGGAAGGATTTCTGCGTCTTGTAATGCTCGTAGCCGTTGCGTTCGTAGAATTTGTGTGCCCGCTCGCGGATCACGTTCGAACGCACCGACATGCCTTTACACCCCCGCCTGCGCGCCCACTCCTCCGCGGCTGCAAGCAATCGAGCGCCCGCTCCAAGGCTTCGCTGCCCTTCGGCCACTACCAGGGTGTTCACTTCCCCGCGAATCTCTCCTTCGAGTAGCGGCTGCTTGCTCACGTGCAGCCAGCCGATCACCCCGGCCTTCGCGGAATCCGCAACAAACACAGCGTGATCTGGCGCGGGCGCAAGGCCTCGCAATCGCTCGCGTATCTGCATTGCCGTTGCCGGATACCCTAGCTGTCCGCTGAGATCCGCAAGCTGCACGGCGTCTCCGCTCTTCGCGCGCCGAATCTTCAGTTCGCTCTTGCTCCGTGCCGCCATCCGATTCAGGCCGCCTTCCGCCGCAACCTCTTCTGCACCGCATCATTTTTCAACTCACGCAGCGCATCCGCCGCAATCCAGCGAGCGGCGCGCGAATCTTGTCTGCGGATTCGTTCCGCTGCGCGAATCGCTTCCCGGTTTAACCGGACATTTCGTTTTCCAATGTTCCTCAAGGTCCAGTTGACAGCTTTCTTCACGAAATTCCGCTCATCGCGCGCTTCGCGCTCAATCACCCTCAGGAATTGCACGAATCGTGCGTCCGGAGCCTTCTTATCCTTGTAGCTGAGATACGCCACGAGCGAGAATGCCGCGCGCTTCTCAAACTCTGCGCTGCGCCGGCTCCATTCCGCCGCCTTCTTCCAGGCGAACTTCGTGTGAGCATAAAGATAGCAGCACGCCGCATCCACAATGTCCCAGGAATTGAAATCGCGAACCCAACGTTCCATTTCTGCTGCGGTGACCTTTTCCGGTTCGCCGATGAAAGTGGCAAGAATCCGCGCTTCGTGAATGCCCGTCATCCAAAGTTCTTGCGCGAGCCGGTGATCTTTTCCGATGTGCCTCGCGAATTGCTGAAGAACCGGTGTGGAAATTCCATGCGCCTTCGGCACATTCACGCCAAAATAGACCATCTTTGCGCGCACTTTCGGATCAGCAAGGCCTCGCAGCTCCCGCAAAACAGCGGCTTTTGTCCATGGAACCACTTTCTTTCGGGACAGGCTTTGCCTAGAACGTTTTGTCGGAGTCGAGGAGAATCGTGACCGGGCCTTCATTAAGCAGCTCCACGGACATCATTGCTTGAAAAATTCCCGTCGCTACGGTCAGGCCAAGGGCACGAAGGGTTGCGCAGAATTCATCATACAGGGCCTTCGCCAGCTCCGGCGGCCCCGCCGCGATGAAGCTCGGCCGTCGCTGCCCGCGCGCATCGCCATAAAGCGTGAATTGCGAAACCACTAGCGCGCTGCCTTTCACATCGAGCAGCGACCGGTTCATCTTCCCCTGGTCATCCTCAAAAATTCGCAAGTTCGCGCACTTCTCCGCTAACGATGCCACCACAGCTGAGTTATCTTCGCGTCCCACTCCGAGAAGAATCATCAGCCCGCCGCCGATTTCGCCCGTGACGTTGCCATCCACCATGACTCGCGCCCGGCTCACTCTCTGGAGAACTGCGCGCATGCCGCTAACTCAATAATCTCTCTTTCGTTTTGCTCTCGGCAGCGGCAAAGCCGCGAATCCTCGCGGCGCCCTCTGGCACTTCGGGCAAAAATAGCTGCTGCGCCCCGCCACAAAACCCCGTCGAATCGCACTCTTGCACCGGAGGCACGCTTTTCCCTCGCGCCCGTAGGCCCGATGGTGCCGCTGATAGTCTCCCGGCTCTCCCTCCGCGTCAAGAAAATCGGAAATTGACGAGCCGCGCATCACAATCGCTTTTTTCAGAATTTCCTGCAGCACGCGTCGCAGCGTCCCGGCCTGCTTCTTGTTCAGCTGCCCTCCCGTCCGCGCCGGATGAATCTTCGCCCTCCACAGGCTCTCATCGGCGTAGATATTGCCAACTCCCCGGAGCACGCTCTGGTCTAATAGCAGAGCCTTGATCCGTGCCCGCCGTCCGTGAATCCGGCTCGCGAATTCCTCCTCGCTTACTTCCAGCGGGTCAGCGCCGAATCCCAGCAACTCTTCGGCAAGAGGCTTTTCTGTCAGATAAGCGATACGCCCAAACCGCCGCGCATCCGTGTAGCGGAGTTCGCGTCCGTCATCGAGCAGCAGGCAAACATGCGTATGCTTTTCTCTTGGTTGTGCTGCAGGCCACGGCGCAATCTGCCCGGTCATTCCCAGATGCACCAGCAGCGAAGCCTGCAAAGCATCGCCATTTGTCGGGCAGCGGTCGCCCACGGCCGCTGCCGAAAGCCGCAGCAGCATGAATTTTCCATAACGCTCGACGGCCTCGATTTCCCGCCCCGGCAAGTGCTGCTCCAGCGCCACGGGATCATCGATAAAATCCGTCTTCCCCAGTGTCACGGATACGATCCGCCGCCCGAGAATCGCCCGCCGCAATCCTCGCGCTACCGTCTCGACTTCAGGAAGTTCCGGCATAAGAGAACCAGTCCATCAAAGTAGCACACCCCTGCTGCCAATTCTCCTCACGCAAGGCAGCGGTCTTGCGTGGTTCAGCGATTTGTTCGCGCAAGCGTCGAGAATAGACGCAAAGCTGGTGAATTGGCTGCAGCTTTGTATGAACGCAGCACCGCCGCGCCCCTATTAAGAGAATCGCGCGCGCTACTTCTTGTGATAGTTCGGATACGGCGGATGCTCCGGGATCACCACCGGATTCTTCTTCAACGCCTCCATGGTGACCTCGACCGCTCTTTCCAATTGGCTGTCGTGCCCCGCCGCCACCGACGTGGGAAGGTTTTCCACTTCAATGTCCGGCGCGATGCCGTGGTTCTCCACTTCCCACTCGCCGTGCAAGCCGTAAATGGCCACGCGCGGCGCCGTCACACCACCCCCGTCGAGCAGCGACGGATACCCGTAAATTCCAACCAGCCCGCCCCAGGTACGCGTACCTACGAGTGGACCAACCTTGTCCTGCTTGAACATCCACGGCAACGCGTCTCCGCCCGATCCAGACATTTCATTGATGATCATCGTCTTGGGCCCGTAGATTTGTGAAAGCGGCGAACAAAACGCCTCGCCTTCCCGTGAAATCGCGCAGTTGCGCAGCGGCCGCTTCAACATGTCGATGATGTAGTCCGCCACTTGACCGCCATGATTGTAGCGCTCGTCGATGATCGCGCCCTGTTTGCCCACTTGCGCAAAATAATACCGATTGAAATTCTCATACCCGCCGACGTTGGTATCCGGCACGTGCACGTACGCCAGTTTTCCTCCGCTTAGCTCGTCTACTTTCCGCCGGTTGTCTTCTTCCCACGCGCGGTTGCGCAGCGGGAATTCGCTCGGGAGCGGCACCACTGTAACGACTCTCGCGTCCTTGCCATCCGCATTCGCACCCACCTTGATTCTGATCTGCTTCCCCGCCGTGCTCTCAAAGAAGCTGTACACCTCTGCCGGCGGGCGAACCTCGCGGCCCTCCACTTCCAGCAGATACTCGCCCGCCTTCACGTCCACGCCCGGTTGCGTCAACGGCGCGAGCAAATCCGGATTCCAGTTCTCGCCGTTGTAGACGCGCGCAAACCGGTAACGCCCATTTTCGACCTTGTAGTCCGCTCCAAGCAGTCCGCCCCGCACGCGGTTGGGTTGCGGAATGTCTCCGCCGCCGATGAACATGTGCCCGATGGTGACCTCGCCCAGCATTTCATCAAAGAGATAGTTCAGGTCCGCGCGTCCTCCCAGTCCCTTCAAATACGGCGCGTATTTCTTCTCCGCGGCCGAAATGTTCAATCCATGATGATTCGGGTCGTAGAGAAAATCGCGTTCAATGCGCCACACTTCGTGGTACATCTGGTTCCATTCCGCCCGCGGGTCCGCGTGAACTTCCATCCCCTCGAGCTTCAGGGCGCCTTCTCCCGGTTTCGGCGCCGCGGCCGTCGCCGCGATAAACCACGCCGGTCCATGACTGTAGAGAACTTTTTCGCCGTTTGCTGAAACGGCGAACGCATTGATTCCGCTGAGGAACGGCTCGGTCTTTCGAGTTTTCAGCTCAAATTTCGAAACCGTTACCGGCGTCGGCTCACGGAAGCGCGGGACGTCCACTACTTCCGAGAGGAACAAAGCCCCTGCCTTACCCGCGTCCAGGCCTACGTAATTCGCATGTTTGATCGGTAGTGCTACGATTCTTTGCCCGATTCCGTCCAGGTCGATGACGACTTTGACCGCCTCTTCCTTCTTCTCGCCTTCCTTGCCCTTCTCTCCTTCTTTTCCCTTGTCTGCTTCTTTGCTCTTATCCGCGTCTTTGCCCTTCTCTCCGCTGGCGGAATCCTTCTTCTCGTCCGCGGCTTTTTCTTCGTCGCTCTGCGGCTCGACCGGTGAAGGATCTCCCTTCTTCAAGACCGCCGCATAAATGTTCCGCAGAACCGGGTGCTGGTAGCTGGAAAGATCCAGCCATCCCGCCGAGAGTCCTACGTCCGTGCTCACCGCAAAAAACAGCGACTTCCCACCCTTGTCGAATACCGGATACCGCGCATCGCTGATCCCATCCGTAATCTGCGACTCTTTGCCGGTTTCCAGCGAGTACACAAAAACGGCCCGAAGATGGTTCCCCAGCAGCTTGGCATACGTCAGCCACTTGCTGTCCGGCGACCATGTCTCACCCAGCGTGGACGTCGGATCATCGTAACGATCCGCCGTCACTTTCACCGGCGTCCCCTTCTCTACATCCACGTACCACAGGTTCAGTCGCTTGTCCGTGTAAGCAATCTTCTTGCTGTCGGGGGACCACAACGGCCCATAAAAATACGATGGCGGATTCCCCAGATTAATCTTCTTTACAGTTCCCGAACCAGACTGCTCGCCGATGTGCAGCGCATATTCGCCGGACTCATCCGAAAAATACGCGATCGACTTTCCGTCCGGTGACCACGCCGGATCGCGCTCCGCAGCCGTTGCCGTGCGGGTCAAATTGCGGACGTCGCCCTTTTCTCCCGGCACGGTGAAAATGTCGCCGCGCGCTTCAAACACCGCCCGTGCTCCACTTGGAGAAATTCCCGCGTTCTGAATCTTGTCTCCAACCTTCTCGTAATGCGGCCGCGTTGCAGGCAGGTCTGCCGCGATTCGAATGTTCACGCGCTTCGATTGCCGGCTCGCGGGATCGAAAAGATAAATCCCGCCAAACTGTTCGTATACCAGCATGTCCGGCCCTGCCGACAGCGATTTGAAATCCAGTCCTTTATTCTCAACAACCTGCTTTACCGCCTTGGTCTTCGTGTCATACGCAAAGAGCGTCACCGGTCCGTTGCGGTCCGATAGAAAATAGACCGTGTCGCCAAACCACACGGGATGCGAGTCGTTCGAATTCTCTCGTTGCACCTTCTCCAGCGCCAGGTCGCTCAGCCGCACGATATAAATCGGCGTGGTCTGCCCGCCCCGGTACCGCTTCCAGGATGTTTGCCAGACCTCGTTCGGCACGTAAGCAAGACGCGTCCCGTCCGGAGAGAACCATGCCTCTTCGCCTCGCCACATCGGCAGAACTTCCGCTGGCCCGCCTTCCACCGGAACGGTATACAGCCGGTCGAAATCCGCGTACGCGTCGCGCCCCGAATGAAACAGCACGCTCTTCCCGTCCGGAGTCCATCCCACCGCAATATCCGCTGCCGGATGCCACGTCAGCCTTCGCGGTTCGCCGCCTTCCGCGGGCATTACAAACACATCCGCGTTCCCGTCATACTGCGCTGTGAAAGCTATCCATTTCCCGTCCTGCGAAAACACCGGCAGCCCTTCGTGTCCGCCCGTCGTCAGTTGCCGCGCATCGCCGCCATCCCTCGCCACGCTCCACAGGTACCCGCCGTACGCAAAAACTACCTGTGTGCGGCTCACCGTGGGCGAATGCGCCAGCAGCGGCGTCTCTTCCGCTGCACTCGTAAGGCCCGCCAGGGCCAGCAACAAACCGATCAGGATCGCCATTCGAAAGCGCATGCTTCCTCCATGAAACAAATTGAATTCGTCACTTGGAATCAAAAAAATTGCAGGGCACCGTTACTTGCTCAGGCGGTTGTTCAGATCCACTCCGATCAAGAATCCACCCTGTGAGACGTAAGAAACATTGAAAATGTTTACAGAAAATCATCCAATTCAGGGCAAGACCGCGAACACCCGCACTGGCCCACCCGATCCGCCCTCCAGCTTGATAGGCGCCACAATCAAAAACGCCCCGGTTTCCGGCACCTCGCTCAGATCCGCGAGATTCTCCAGATGATACAACCCCGCCCCCAGCGCCAAATGGTGCACCGCGAAATCTTCCGATGCCCCATAGTCGATACTCATCGTGTCGCATCCCAGCCCGCTCACTTTTCTCTCCAGCAGCAATTTCACCGCCCCCGCCGAAAATCCCGGAAAATGCATCTTCCCCTGCGCATCCTGATTGCGATAGCGCCCCGCGTCCGGCCAGCGAGACGCCCAGCCGGTCCGCAACAACACGATGGCCCCTTCCGGAATTCGCCCGTGCCGCTTCTCCCACTCTTCCACCCCCGTGGCCGGGAGCTGATAATCCGCGTCCTTCGCGCCTTCCGCGCGCACATCCACTACCACTGCCGGACCCATCAGCTGCTTCACCGGAATTTGGTCCACCGTGGTTTTCCCCGGCGGAAAATGTGCCGGTGCGTCCAGGTGCGTTCCATAATGTTCCAGCATCCAAAAGCTCCGCGTGAAGTATCCGTTCTTCTCCAACGTCGCGTTCACTCTCGCTTCGAAAAACTTTTCATCTCCCGGCCAGGGGACCAGCTTGTCGCTGATCGCGTAGCTCAGGTCCAGCACGCGGGTCTTCCCCGAAGGAATCCCCTCGAGCATCGAGTCGCGGCGCGGATTTTGTGGAATAAGCGTCATGAGTGCGGCAACACAAACGAAGAAAATTCCGGAACGGCCAACGGCACCCATTTCTGACCCTCTTTCCTTCCTACGGCAGCGGGATGCCCGGCGACGCGGTGATTCCCGCCATGCGCAGGATCTCCTGATACTCCGCGTCGCTGATCATAGTGATGATCAACCGGACGTTCTTGAGCAGTTTCATCTTCTTCAACGCAGGGTTTTCACGAAGCTCCGCAAGGGTAACTTGCCGTGGCAGCTTTTCAAACGCGCGCAAGTCCGCTACCAGATTCTTCTCCTTGCGGTCGTGCGGGTCCGGGTAAGGATCCCGGGTAATTTCCGCAATGGAATAGAGCGTCCGTTCCGGGGCCGAGTGGTAACACAACACGCGGTCGCCCTTGCGTACCTGTTTCAGCGCGCGAATCGCATCCGGTTTGGACCCCGCGCCGTGCCACATCTCCTTACCCTTCACGAAAAGGGTGTCCCAATGATAGTGGTGGGGGTCGGCGGAGAAGATCCAGTAGTGTCGTTGCGCAGTCGGAGTCGACATCGAGTCTTGGAGTCGGCAGCAATATACACGCTGGTCTCCAAAAAGCGAAACAAAATATGAGGGTTAGCCGATTTCAGCGGAAACGAAAGAAGCCCGGCCCAGGTGACCATATTCCGTCTGAATCATTATAACTGTATTATTTTCAATGATATAGATGAAGGTTAGCCTACGTCCACAAAAATGTCCTCGCCGCGAACTTCCACCGGATAGCAATCCACTCCCACCGTGGGGTTCTGCGCCACTTTCCCGGTCGTCACGTTGTACTGCCATCCGTGCCACGGGCAAGTCACTATGTTTCCATCCATCACGCCCTGCCCCAGAGGCCCGCCCCGGTGCAGACACGTATTGTTGATGGCATAGAACTTGCCCCCCACATTCGCCAGCGCGATCGCTTTACCTTCCACTTGGAACTCCCGGATCGTTCCGGGAGTAATTTCATTCGTCTTCGCCGTTCGCGACATCGCCATCTTGTCTTCTCTCCCCCGTCCTCTGAGTGCTTCGAGCCCTACGTGTAACAACTTGCCGGCCTTTCTTCCTGATTTCCAGTTTCTATTTTCCCTTTTCCATTTTCATCTCGGCGCTGGCGTCTGCGCCACCATCACTCCCTGCTTGAACTCATCCACCATCTCCGGCTTCAGCCGCACTTCCGTCGGCTTCTTCGCCAGCGTCATCTGGTCAATCTTGTCCTGCAGCTTCAGCAACGCGAAAAACAGCCCCTCCGGTCGCGGTGGGCATCCCACCACGTACACATCCACCGGCACGATCTTGTCAACTCCCTGTAAAACCGGATACGCATTGAACGGCCCGCCCACGCTCGAGCACGCTCCCATGGAGATGCACCACTTGGGGTCCGGCATCTGCTCCCAAACGCGCTTCAGCACCGGCCCCATCTTCAGCGTCACCGTTCCCGCCACAATCATCAAATCCGCTTGCCGCGGCGATGGCCGAAACACTTCCGCGCCAAACCGCGCCATATCGAACCGCGAAGTCGTCGACGCAATCATCTCAATCGCGCAGCACGCCAGCCCAAATGTCAGCGGCCAGATGGCACTTTTGCGCGCCCAATTGAACACATAGTCCACCGACGTGATCATGAAATTCTTTTCGAACCGCTGATCCAGGACGCCCATAGGCCCCCGTTCTCCCGCCGCGCAACTATCTTCCGCGGAGTATATCTTTCGCCCGTACTCTAGTCAAAATATCCTGCCATCACTTGTATCGCTAGTCGCGCGTTGCTTGTTCATATCTGCGCGAAAGTGCCTTCCAATAGGAGCCCGGCCGCAGCCGCTGCAGAATGTCAATCTTGTAGGCGTCCGAGCCGATTAGGATTCGTGGCTCGCTTCGTTCCACTCCACGAAGAATTCGTGCCGCCGCTTCTTCAGGTGTTGTCCGGAAATACTTCTCAAACCGGGCGACTTTTTCCTCGACATCCGTTCTTTTTACTCCGGCTCCGACGCGCGCGCGGCGGGCAATCGCCGTCCGGATTCCGGCGGGGTGCACGCAAGAAACACGCACGGGCGTTTCTGCAAGCTCATGCCGCAGACATTCCGTAAATCCCCGCACCGCAAACTTGCTGGAAGAATATGCCGGCTGACCCGGGGGAGCGATAAGCCCGTACAGGCTGGAAATATTGACGATGTGCGCTCGTTGCTCCCGCTTCAGCATCGGCAGGAAAAACTTCACACCGTACACCACGCCCCAAAAATTGATGTTCATCAGCCAGCGGAAATCATCGAGGGAGATTTCCTCGAACGTACCCTCCATCGCCACGCCGGCATTGTTGATCAGCAGCGTTACACGTCCATGCTTCTTGCCGACTTCCCCGGCAAACGCGCTCACAGCTGTCTCTTCGGCCACATCCACCCTGTTCGTCGTCACCAGCGCTTTTCTAGTCCCGATCAATTCCGCCGTCTCCGCCAGCCCTGCTTCATCCACGTCCGCGAGCGCCAGCGCCCAGCCCGCCTCCGCCAGTCGCTGCGCCAACGCGCGCCCGATCCCGGATCCCGCCCCGGTCACCACCGCAACCCCACCGCTTAGAAATGACATTGGAGAGCCTCGATACCCAAATGGATTGCCGCCGGCCGTCTCGTCACAGCGATACACTCAATGGGGCCACTCATACCACAGTTCGACCAACGTCACCAGAATTTGGATTTCACAGGGAGGAATAGGAAGGATTCAGCGTGATTCCACCGTGACTTGATTACGGCCCGCGCGCTTCCCGCTGTACAGCGCCTTATCCGCCTGCTTCACCAATCTCGCGAAGTCCGGAGGCTCCTTGCCCTGGAATCCGGCAATTCCGAAACTCGCCGTCACCGAAACCGTCTCGCCGCCGAAAGTGAATTTCAGTGCCGCAAATTGCCCGCGCAGCCGCTCCACCGTCAGCCGCGTGCTCTTCTCGTCCAGATGTGTCATTACCAGTAAAAATTCATCGCCGCCCATCCGCCCGCTGATATCCGAAGCCCGCGTGCTTTCCCTCAGCACTTCGCCGAATTTCTGCAGCACCTGGTCTCCAGCATCGTGGCCGTAGCTGTCGTTGATGCTCTTGAAGTTGTCCAGGTCCGCATGCGCTACCCACACCGAAAATCCGTGCCGCGCCGCACCGCGTAGTTGCCGCACCGCCCATTCTTCGATCGCCCGCCGGTTCGGCAAGCCTGTCAGCGGGTCGGTGTGCGCCATCTCATCCAGTAATTTGTTCTTGGCTTCGATCTCCCGGTGCAAGTCAATCGTCCGCCGCCCCACTCCGATGCGCGCCAGCAGTTCGCCCGGATCAAACGGCTTTGTCAGGTAGTCGTCTGCGCCCGCCGCCAATCCCCTCACCACGTTGTCCTTCTCCGAAATGCTCGTCACGACGATGATGTAGGTATACAGCCGCTGCGCATCCCCGCGGATGCGCTCGCATAGTTCCGCTCCGGAAAAATCCGGCATCAGCCAGTCTGTGATGACGATCGCTGGCGCGTGCTGCGCGTACAACTCCAAGGCCTCTCGGCCGCTCTTGGCGAAAAGCGGCGAGTATCCGCCGTCTTCCAGCGTGTGTTCGATCAGCTTGCGGTAGACGGGCGAATCGTCCACCACCAGCACCTGTAGTTTGGGCGTAGCCTCGGTCATGGACACTCGCTCACGCAACCCGATTCGCCAGGAAAGAACCTGACAATCCAAAGAAAGGGAAAACGTGCCCTCATCTTATCAGTGGTAGCCCGGTTCTCGCCGGCCGCGCGGCGCTTGGTTCGGAAAGGGTAACCTGGGGTACCTACTTCGTGCCGGACACCAGCAACGCGCCTTCCGCCTTGAACGCGCGCAACTGCTGTGCATCGCGGAACCAGTGGCCCGTGTAGCTCTCCGGCGAAGGCGAACCATCCACGATTCGTTCGTGCTCCACGCCCGTGAAGCCAGCGCTTCGAAACAGTTCCGCCCATTCGTCTCCAGCGAGCAAGTGCGTGGGCACCGCCAGCATCTCACCCCACTGGTGACAATGCGGATTGTCGCGGTAATAGTTGATCAAAATCCACGCCGACCCGCCCTCGCGCAGCACGCGAAAAATATCTTTGACGCCCGCCGAGGGGTTCGGCCAGTAGTACGACGACTCCACCGAAATCGCGTGCGAGAAAAAGTGCGGCTGCCAAGGTATCTCCGCCACTTCTCCCGTCACGAACATCAAATTCCCGAAGTCCACGCTCGCCCGCCGCGCGTGCCGGATCATTTCATCCGAAATATCCATCCCTACCACGCGTCCTTCGGGCACCAGTTTCGCAAGCCGCCGAGAAAGCCACCCTGCTCCGCATCCCACGTCCAGCACATTGTCCGTCGGCGCCAGCTTCATCTTCTCCAGCACCGGCAGCGTGATCGGCAGGTGCTCCTGCTCCATCCCTTCCCCGCGTCCCGCCTCCGCCCAGCGGTTAAATTCCTCGCGTAGTCCTTCGTTGGCAGTGGGTCTCGTCACTCGCGTTTCCGGGGGATCAGCCAACTAGACGGTCCTGCCGCACATGCCGCAGAAATGTGCTCCCGAGGGGGAAAGCGCGCCGCATTGGCTGCAGAACCGCCCTCCGCTCACCGGAACAAATCGGACTGGAACATACATCTCCGCGGAGCACGCCCAGACAAGCGCGACAAACCAGCCGACAACCGTCCAGCCGAGAAGAAAGTTAACAAGGAAAATGCCAATCACGTCGGCCTTGTGCCGCCCGATGATCGTAGGAAGGAAGTACAAGAGCGCAGAAAGAATCAGGAAGGCCATGGCCTCGCCCCTTTCCTTCGAGCGTGGCCCCGAACAGGGATCTCCGCTCGCTTCTACTCCTAGATACGCTTTGACTCGCTGGATTGTTCCACTCTGCTCTCGCCACTGACGAGCTCCATTGGCTAAGCACCTTGTACTTTCGCGAGCAGCTCCACAAACTTTTGCTTCCGCTCCGCCTGATCATGTCCGCCCTCGGCATCCGCCATTTGGGTGATGTTCATCGAACAGAACTTCGGCCCGCACATCGAGCAGAACTTCGCTTCCTTATAGAAATCATCCGGCAAATTCTCGTCGTGCATAGCCTTGGCCGTCGCCGGGTCGAGTGACAGCTCAAACTGCTTGTTCCAATCAAACAGAAACCGCGCATACGACAGCGCATCGTCGCGATCCTGCGCCCCCGGCCGGTGCCGCGCTACGTCCGCCGCGTGCGCCGCGATTTTGTACGCGATCACGCCCTGCTTCACGTCCTCCGGATTCGGCAATCCGAGATGTTCTTTCGGCGTCACGTAGCATAGCATCGACGCTCCGTGCCACCCGATCATCGCCGCACCGATCGCGCTCGTGATGTGGTCGTACCCCGGCGCGATATCCGTCACTAACGGCCCCAACGTGTAAAACGGCGCCTCGTGGCACCATTCCATTTCTTTATCCACTTGCTCCTTGATCTTGTCCAGCGGCACGTGCCCCGGCCCTTCGATCATGACCTGCACGTCGTGCTCCCACGCCTTGGTGGTCAAATCGCCCAACACTTTCAATTCCGCGAACTGCGCCTCATCGCTCGCGTCCGCGATGCACCCCGGCCTCAAGCCGTCGCCAAACGAAAAGCTCACATCATGCTTCTTGAAAATCTTGCAAACTTCCTCGATATTTTCATACAGAAAATTCTGTTTCTTGTGATGCTCCATCCAGTGCGCCATCAGCGACCCGCCGCGGCTCACAATCCCCGTAATCCTCTTGCGCACCAGCGGTACATGCTCGCGCAGCACCCCCGCGTGAATCGTCATGTAATCCACGCCCTGCTCGGCCTGCTCCTCGATCACTTCCAGCATCAGCCCGATCGTCAAATCCTCGGGCCGCCGCACCCGCGAAATCGCTTCGTACACCGGCACCGTTCCCACCGGGACCGGCGACGCCTCAATAATCGCCTTTCGAATCGTCGGGATATCTCCACCCGTCGAAAGGTCCATCACCGTGTCCGAGCCATAGTGCACCGCGTGGTGCAACTTCTTCAGTTCTTCCTCAATGTTCGAACTCGTCGCGGAATTCCCGATATTTGCATTGATCTTGCATTTGCTCGCGATGCCGATGGCCATCGGCGCCAGGTTTCGGTGATTCACGTTCGCGGGGATAATCATCCGGCCCTGCGCCACTTCGCTTCGAATCAGCTCCGGCTCCAGCTTCTCGCGCTTCGCCACATACTGCATCTCTTCCGTGACGACGCCCTGTCGCGCCAGGTGCATCTGCGACAGGTTTCTCGACCCGCTCGCATTCGCGCTTTCTTTTGTTCTTGCTTCCACCCACTCATCTCTCAGCGCCATAAATCCCCCCGAACTTCCCCACATCCTCACAACAAATAATCGCTACTCACCGCACACTACTCCTCATTTCGAAACTGAATTATGGCACCCGGTGAGGGGTGCTGCAACTTGCGCCACGCCACGCGCACGCTTCCCCATTCGAGAACTTCGCCATCCACAATTTCAAAATGGTCAGCCACGCCGCTCATCCGCGCCGAATCGTCTCTCCGGAATTCTTCCCTGAGCAATCTCTAACAATGAATTCATCGCGCTGCATGTGGAGCAAAAGAGAAGACTTCTCTGCCAGAAATGTCTCCCGCGAAATCGCCTTAAAATGCGCGCTCCGCTTGGCCAGCGAATTGCCCACATACCGGTGATTCCGACTTCTCCTCTGCATCAAGCACCAAATCGAATCCCTTGGGAGCCGCTGCTCGGACATTTTTCTGCACCGGAAAAAGGCTCTCCCATGAACAATCGCTTGATATGGTGCATGCCTTTCCTGATAGCAATCTCCACGGCTCCCGCCGCGATCGCGCAAACAGACCCGGCACAACCAAAACCCGAATACTCCTCACCTCTTCTCGAGTCAAACCTCGTCGACTCCAACTCTCCGCCGCTTGGGCGTCCTCTTGAGAAAGCCCCCATCCAGCCAGCACGTATTGTCCTATCGCAGCACGCCGGGAAAAAATTCATCTTCCTCAGCGCCGGTGTTTACACCGCCGTCATCCTCGACATGCACCAAACTCTCGCCGTGCGATCTTCTCCATGGTGGTATGAAACCGATCCACTGGCAAAACCCTTCGTCCGCCTCCCCGCCCCCGCCTACTACGCCACCGGCCTGGCCCTGGCCACCGGCGTCAACTGGCTGAGTTGGAAAATGAGCCACTCTCGTCGCTGGCATAAGCTCGCACCCATCCCCCAAGTCCTCTCCATCACCGGCAATCTCTACGGTTACCACACCAATCGTTTTCAGTCCCAGTAGGCTAGAGCCCACCCCTATCTCTCCTTGCTTCCTCAGCGGCGAAACTTGCCTTCGCTCTTTTGTCAAAATTAGCACTTGACATGTGGCGAAATAAAAGCGAAACTTTCCGCGCCCTTTCTCTTCCGGGCCTTGGAGTTCCTCATGGCTGCCGCACCTACCCTCGCCGATCGAACCCGCGAGGACACCCCCGTGTACGAAGACAGCGCCACCCTCTACGAAGCCCTCCACCGCTATTGGGGCTATGAATCCTTCCGTCCCGGCCAGGAAGCCATCGTCCGCAGCCTCGCCGCGGGCCGCGACGCCTGCGTCATCATGCCCACTGGGGGCGGCAAATCGCTCTGCTACCAGCTTCCCGCAGTCCTGGCCGGAAGTCATACCGCCGTCGTCATCTCCCCGCTCATCGCCCTCATGCAGGACCAGGTCGCGCAGCTCCTCCAAATGGGCATCTCCGCCGCCTGCCTCAATGCCGCCACTCCCCCGGAAGAACGCGCCCACATCCTCCAGCAGGCCTCTACCGGCAAATACCAGCTCCTTTATCTCTCGCCCGAGCGCGTAGCCCTCGGCAACACCGTCGACTGGCTCAAGAGCCTCCCCATCTCCTTCTTCGCCATCGACGAAGCCCACTGCATCTCCGAGTGGGGCCACGAATTCCGGCCCGAATATCGCCAGCTTAGCCGCCTTCGCGAAGTCTTTCCCGACCTGCCCATCGCCGCCTTCACCGCCAGCGCCACCAAGCGCGTCCGCGGCGACATCATTGACCAGCTCCGCCTCCGCGATCCCTTCAAGCACATCGCCAGCTTCCGCCGCCCCAACCTTCGCTACATTGTCCGCCAATCCAATGCCCGCACCCAGGACGAACTCCTCCTTCGCGCCGTCCGCCAGGTCTCAGACGGCAGCGTCATCGTCTATGCACCCACTATCGCCCGCGTCGGCGAAACCGTCGACTTCCTCGAGGAAAACGGCCTCGCTGCCATCGGCTATCACGGCCAGATGGAATCCCGCGCGCGCCGCGAAAACCAGGAAAAATGGATGGCTGACGAAGTTCGCATTCTGGTCGGCACCATGGCCTTCGGCCTCGGCATCAATAAACCTGCCGTTCGCGCCGTCATCCATCTCGCCCTTCCAAAGAGCGTCGAGCAGTATTACCAGGAAGCTGGCCGCGCCGGCCGTGACGGTCTCCCCGCCGATTGTCTTTTGTTCTGGCAGAAAAAAGACGCCGGCCTTCACGCCTACTTCAACGGAAAAATCGAAGACCACGCCGAAAGAGAGCGCGCCTGGCAGCGCTATCGTGAAGTCGAGAACTTCGTCAATTCTGATGCGTGCCGCCAGCGCCAGATTTGCCAGCACTTCGGCGAAACTCCCAAATGGGAATCCTGCGGTAATTGCGACGCCTGCGCCGCTCCGCTGGACTGGCTGGAAGTTGAATTGCAATCGCCGCGAAATAAACGCAGCGCGCCACGCACCGCAGAATATCCACTTATGGCAGAAAAACGACCTGACGCAAGTGTTTCTCTGGGCGCGCTCGATCTAGAATTGAAAGAGTATTTGCGCGAATGGAGGCGAAAGGCCGCCACCGACAAGGGCGTTTCTGCCTTTGTCGTCCTGCACGATTCCGCCCTCGTCGATTTGTGTCTCGCGAAGCCCTCCACCCTTCAAGAACTCCGCCGCATCTCCGGCTTCGGCGAAAAGAAAGTGGAAATGTACGGCAAGGAGATCCTCGAAGCCCTCCGCCGCTTCCGCCAAGGCGAACGCGCCACCAACGATGGCAAGCTAAGAGTCTCCTCCCCGGCCAAAGAGACCCTGCACCTCCTCGAAGAAGGCCGCACCTTCGAAGAAATCGCCCAGATCCGCCAACGAACTCTGCGCGCCGTAGTCTCCCTGGTCGCCGACCTTACCGAACGTGGTGAAGCCGTGTTCCAACCCGACTGGCTCGCCCCCGAACGCTACACTCAAATCGCCGATGCCTGCCGCCAACTCGGCACGGACCGGCTCAAGCCTCTCAAAGAATCCCTGCCACCCGAAATCCCCTACGAAGAAATCCGCCTGGTCATCGCCAGCCTCCGTACGGAATCCGCAACATAGATCACCTGAACCACTGACCGAGCTCTCGGCGTGATAAGGCTGTAGTGGCACGCCCTAACTCTTCTCACCGGGCGCCAGAATGCGCTACCCTTTGCGGAACGCATCCACGTGCAGATGCACCTGAGGCCGCCGCACATTTCTTCCGCACCTCACAAACCCAGTGCAGCCCGCGCGGCCCTTCGCAAGGCCACTCTGTTGCCGTTCGTTTTTGTGATGTATGCCTACGCCACAGGCGGCCCCTTCGGCCTCGAAGACATGGTCACCACCAGCGGGCCGGGGCTGACGCTGCTCTATCACTTGTTCATCCCTTTTTTCTGGTGTATTCCCGTTTCGCTGGTGGCGGCGGAGCTCACCACCGCGATTCCCGTCGAGGGCGGCTTCTACCGCTGGGTGCGCGCAGGATTCGGCGACTTCTGGGGGTTCCTGGCCGGCTGGTGGAACTGGAGCGCGTCGTTCCTTCTCGTAGCTGCGTACGCCGTGCTCTTCACCGACTACATGACGTTCTTCTTTCCCGTCCTCACCGGCTGGAAGCACTACGGCGTGGCGCTCGCGGTGATTGCGCTGATCGGCTATATCAATGTACGCGGCATTCAGATGGTCGGTGCGGTCGCAACCATTCTAGAAATTTCCATTCTGGTGCCCATCGTCGCGCTCTGCGCTATCGCGGCCACCAAATGGCAGCACAATCCGTTTACTCCGCTCATTCCCCCGCACATGCCGCCCTTTCAGGTGTTCGGAGCAGGGCTGGCGCTGGGCTTGTGGCTGTACTCCGGCTACGAGCAAGTTTCCAGCGTCGCCGAAGAAGTGGAAAATCCGCAGCGTAGTTATCCCATCGCGCTGGCCATCGTCGTCCCTCTCTCCATCGCCACGTACTTTCTCCCGACGATGTTTTCTCTCGCTGCGCTGGGAAACTGGCAGCAGTGGCACACGGGATATTTCTCCGGCGCGGCGCTGCTGATCGGCGGGCGATGGCTCGGATTCGCCATGACCATCGCGGCGATGATCACCAATCTTTCGCTCTTGAACGCCACGGTGCTGACCAGCACGCGCATGCCGTCCACAATGGCCGAGGACGGTTACTTGCCTCCGATGCTCGCTGCGCGCCATCCGCGCTACGACACGCCATGGATCGCCATCATCGCGTCGTGCCTCATTTATGCGCTGCTGGCGCAGAAAACCATGGTGCAGCTTTTGACCATCTACGTCTGGCTGCGCATCGGCGTGACGGTGTTGACGGTGCTGGCGTCTTGGCGCCTGCGCAAGACGCAGCCGCATTTGGCGCGCCCCTTCCGCATTCCCTGGGGCCGCGCCGGACTCGTCTACGTCATCGTTGCGCCAGTGGTGATGAGCGTCGTCGCGCTAGTGGCCAGCGATCCCTTCGCCCGGAAGTGGGGGCCAGTGCCTGTCCTCCTCGGCCCTGTAATGTATTTTGCGTTTCGAGCGAGGCGGCAGGACGGCGCTGGTGACTGACGAGCGAAAGGAACTTAACGAGAGACACAGAGGGCGCGGAGAAAAACAAACAAAACACTCTAGTTTTCACTGATGACTTACAACTTAGAACTAAAACCGTTCTACGTCAGCCAGTCGAGAACTTTGTAGTAGGCGCCCGCAAGAGGAAGCGCCCAGGTATTGCCGCTCCGCAGGCCAAGCGGCGCGGCGGGAAACTTTATCCCGTCGAAAGGAATGCCGTTTGGATCGCCACAAATCAATCCGGCGAGTTTCGCGCCGAACCACGTCGCGGCGGCGACGCCGTGCCCCGCAAAGCCTGCGGCGAAATACATGTCGTCGATTTTTCCTGCGTGCGGCATCACGTCCAGCGTGAAATCGAGCGTGCCGCCCCAGACGAATTCGACTTTCGTGTTCCGCAATTGCGGATAGACGCTGACCATCCCGCGGCGCAGGATTTCCGCGCTCTGCCGCACGGTGTTTTCGGTCGCCGGGAAAAACGCCGCGCGTCCGCCGAAAAGCATGCGGTCGTCCGGCGTGAGCCGGTAGTAGTAGAGAAAATGTTTGGAGTCGTAAATCATGCGGTTGCGCGGGCTGAGTTCGCGCGCGAGCTCGGGCGGCAAAACTTCCGTGGCGATGATGTACGAGCCGATGGGAATGATTTTTTTCCGCAGCGCCGGAGTAGCCTCTGTCGTGTAAGCGCCGCTCGCGAGAATCACTTCCCGCGCGCTGATTGTTCCAGGAGAAGTTTGCACACGGAATTTGCGCACGTTGTTTTTTATTTCCGGCTTGATGGAAGTGACGCGCGTGTGATCGAAAAGACAAGCACCCGAGCGCTGCGCGGCATGCGCGAGGCCGGTGACGTACCGCGCGGGATTCAGTCCCGCGCTGGCTTCGTCCACCATTCCGCCAAAATAAATGCCGGACCCGATTTCCGCGCGCAGCTCGCTTCTCGGAATGATGCGCAGCTCATGGTTGAATTCGCGCTTGGTGAGCGCGGCGTTTTCCTCGTAGCCGTCGAAATGCGCCTGCTTGCAGGCCACTTCCAGGTGGCCGCAGCGCGAAAAATTGCAGTCGATCTTTTCTTCGCGAACGATTTGCTCGACGCAATCAATCGTCTCAAGCGACGCGGCGTACATTCTGCGCACCGCTTCAATTCCGTAGCGTTTGATCAGCGTCGGCGCCGGAAGCTTCATCCCCGTTAGCACCATGCCGCCGTTGCGCGAGCTCGCGCCCCAGCCGAAAGTTTCGGCTTCGAGAACAGCGACGCTCACGCCGCGCTTCGCCAGTGCGCGCGCCGCGGAAAGGCCGCAGAACCCCGCGCCAACGACGGCGACATCAACCGTGTCCGGCAGCGCTTGCGCGGATGGAACCGTCGGCGCGCTTACGGTCTCGAGCCAGTAGTTTTTTTCTTTGACGGCCATCACCGGTGGCACTGAGTGCGGGAATCTTAACATTCCCGCGCTCAATCGGAAATGCGAAGGAGAGGTCAGCAAAAAAGCCGAGCAATCGCCAAGCTATTGCGCAAACTCCGCAGAACCGACAGCTGAGCGGTGCAGGGTTTCCAAGTCTTTGCGTCAAGAAGAGGACGGATCACCGGAAGAATTCGGTTGAACGGCGAGCCTGGTCTCTCCCGTTTCGCGCATGCTGGAAACGGCAGACTGGGCCAGGCGGACTTGTTCCTGGATTCCTTGCGCAAGTCGGCGTTCGTCCGGAGACAGTGCGGGATTGTCGGCCAGCAATCCGGAGTAACCATAGATGGCGGTAAGGGGATTATTAATCTCATGGGCCGCGCCCGAAGCGAGACGCCCGAGCGCGGCAAGCTGTTGAGAAAGCGCGAGGCGGTCCTGAACGCTTTTCAAGCTTGCGTAAGAAGATTCCGTCTGATGAACAAGACGCTGGAGTTCGCGGTCGAGAGCATAGAGTTTTAGAAAACCCAACGTGCCGAGGAACAACATGGCGCCGAAGATCAAGCGCAAGCGGAACTCGACAACAGCGGCAGGAGTGTCTCCTCGAAGATAGCCGTAGATGGCGATCAGTGGCAGGGAGAGCATGGCCGCCATCGCGAGCCGCGCGGTCCATAGACCTTGAGGCTCGGATTCCCTTGCCGGCGGATCTGGGGCGGGTTGCAGCTCCGCAGCGGTTGAAAAAGCATAAACCAACCAGAGTCCGCCGAGCGCAATGGGCAAATCATAGATTGCGCCGGAATAATACTTCCCCGCGGACATGGCGAGACCCTGGACAAAGTTCGCGAAAGCATAAACGGCCAGGGCCAAACAAGCGTGGCCGTAGAATCTGCGCCAAGTTCCGGCGGTTCTTCGCCAGAGCACAATGAGGGCAAACACAACGGCAAGTAGCTCGACGAGAACCAAATAATTGTTGGCGGGATTGTAGGAAGCAAAATCGTAAACCGCGGTGAGCCAAGGCACGGCGAAATAGAGATAAAAGCAAAGCCACCAAAAGAGGAGGAATGCGAAATCCAGGCGGCGGAAGCGCAGATCCCTGGCGGCGGATTCCGAATGGGGGCGAAAAGCAAGAGCGGCGAGCATCAGGGCGGGCATCAGAAAAAAGGCGCCGTCGGCGAATAGAGGAGTTGGAGCTGGCGTCTTTCGAATGACTTCGTAAAAAAACCAAGTAGAATGCGATAAGAGCAGAAAAACGAAGGCCGCCTCATTCAGATACCAAAACATACGCACGGAGGTAACGGAAGAGCGAGAATTCTGCATACAAAAAAGGATCAACGCACAGGAAAAAATGAGGGGCACAGTATCATCGACCGCGGTAGCTGCGTAGCCCTCCTTAAGGGCGAAGGAACAGAACATCTGCAGGGCGACCGCGGAGATTACCGCAAACCAAAGGATATTTTTTCCTGAGCGCACGCTAGCTTCCTTCCACCGGAGCAAAATCAGCAACACCGATTGCCGTTGGCACCTCACTATCGATCGGAAGGCTTACTGTAAAAATGGCTCCACCACCCGCACGATTGCGGCAAGAAATCTCCCCGTTGTGCTGGCGCACAATTCCGTAACAGGTGCTCAAGCCGAGGCCGATGCCCTTGCCCACAGCCTTGGTGGTGTAGAAGGGATCAAAAACGCGTTCAGGCTCAAGCAGTCCGGGACCGTTATCGGCAAATTCGATTTCAACGTGCTGGGGGGCCACTTGCAAAGTGATGACAAGAGAGCTGGAACTCGCCTCCTCGGTGGCGTCGATGGCGTTGCCAATAATTTGAAGAAAAACCTGAAGCATGCGGTTGGCATCCGCCGAAACGTCAGGAACGGCCTCTTGCGAATTAGATTCCAGTTGAAGCCGCGGCTTTCGTGCCGCGCGGGTCAAGCCGATGGCGGAGGAGAGCAATTGGCGGAGGTCGACGGACGCAATTTCGAGCGGCGATTCACAGGCGAAGCTCAGCATATTGTTGACGAGCGAAGCGGTGCGATCCGCTTGCAACCTGATTTTTCCCGTCATGCTGCGGGCGGGGGAACCGGCGGGGGCATTCGCCAACAAGGCAGAGGAGGACTGGAGCGTGATCTCCATGGCTTTCTTGACTTCGTTGGCCACGCGAGCAACAACTTGGCCGAGAGACGCGAGCCTCTCGGTTTGCAGCAGGCGTTCGCTGGAGCTCGCGAGCGCCGCATGCGCGAGAGAAGAATTGCGCAAGGAACGCATAAGGTCAGAACCCAGGAGACCCTGCTTCAAAGAGAGAAGCAGAGTCAGGAAGAGCATGGCGAGAAGCGTGGTGAGGATGCGGAAATGTCCGATGCGGTCCGTAAAACCCGCTGAACTCATCAGAGCAAAACCGATGAGCGGAGTGGAGAGCGTGGCGAGCATCGCGATACGCGCCGGCAACAAGATTAGCGTTCGCGAAGACCGGGAGGCATGAGCCGGCGGGGCAGAAGGAACTGAACGCGAGGAGAGCTCGCCGCCCAGGATTGCAAAGCAAGCGAGAAGGGCCACGGAAATGAGCAGAGGAAGGTCGTACCAGCCACCTGAATAGTATTTGCCTTCATCAATGGCCACATTGGCAATGGTGGAGGAAAGAGTGTAAAGAGCGAAGGCGGCCCAGTAGAAGCGGTAGAGCGTGCGCCAGGTTCCTTGCGCGCGCAGCGTCGCGGCGCCCAGCACGATCAGGAACAGGATGTGTCCGATCGAATCCACAACATTGAAGTGAAAACTATAGAGCGCTTCGTCGTGCACCACATAGCGGTAGGGAATGACCCAAATGGCGTAGAAATAAAAAATGTAGATCAAGAGGAAGGACAGATCCAGAAAGCCAAAAATGCGCAGCTGGCCAGTGCGCTCGGTCTGCGGCTCGGCGGCCAGCGCCGCGACCAGCGGCACGAGCTTGAGGAAGAGTATGGTATCGCCAACGGGCGTTTGAGGAGCCGGTAATCTTAGAAAGACTTCGTAGGCCGTCCACTGGGCCTCGCCAGCTATCCAGAAAACGATGCCGGCGGCGGAAAACAACCAAAAAACTCGGGAGGAGCCGCGGTTCGTGTAAGCGTTGCGAATCATGAAGACTGCAGCAACCAGCAGACAACCAGTCTCCGTAAGATCGCTGAAGGCCGAGAGGGTAAAGCCCGGCTTACCCCAAATCGCCAAAGCGCAGGCGGTGAGAAGAACAATGGAAAAAAGAATCACCCAAAAGCGCAAGTGGCGAGGTATTCGCTCAACCTCGATTCGACGCTCGATTTTTTCGGATGGTGGCAAGTTCTATAAGCCTCGGGCCAAACTCTCAGTTCGAGGCGGGCAAACCAGACGGTGCTCTTCCTATGAGAAATGAAATCCAGAAAAAAAAGGGCAACTTCCGGTGTGCTCCTGGCCACGATACTTCTATTATCTGAGGATTTTCGCTGAGAAAGGCAAAATTATGCGAAGACGCCGATGATTAGTACAGGGCTGGAATCCCGCGCCTGAATGCTCATGCGCGAAGACGCCGAGGTACGGAAACATTCGTTCGCAAACAGGAACGGCAGGAACGCTTGCGTCCCTGCCGTTCGTTCGATTTCAAATGGGAATTAAGAATAGAATTGCAGCTCTACTCTTCGTCGCCGTCGAGGCCGTTAACGGGTGTGATGGTGCCGAAGAGGCCGTCCTGTTCGCCATTCAGACCGGCCGTGAAGAACAAAGTATTTGCTGGTCCGGCGGTCGCGTCGTTACCGAAAGTGAGCGACCAGATGCCATCGATGAACATAAGTGAATTGTCGGGGTTCCTGACGAAGCCAAGGAACTTGTGGGTGAAGCCGTTGAACGCGGCGATCCATCCGCTTCGGAAATTGCCGACCAGAATGGCGTTGCTGAACTCGCCGAAATCGCGGGTGGTCCATACCACACCCCACGGCGCGTTGAACCAGTCACCGTGCTCGAGATGGCCAATGTGCTTGCCCTCCGGAGTGAAGATTTCGACGAAGCCAGCGCCATTCCCACCGACGGGATCGTGCCTTGCCGCGTCCTGCTTGGCGTAAGTGACGAAGAGCACACCGCCGATATTCTGAATGTTGAAGGGTGCGAAACCATGAGGGATGTGATCGTGATCTTCACCGTCACGATCACCATCGCCGTCGGGATCAAAGGCATCCTCTCCCAGGTGCACGCGTTTGAAATTCGTGTCATAGACTTCGACTTTAGCGGAACGGAAATTGGTGACGTAGAGGAAACGCTGCCCGTTGATCTCACCGGAAGTTGCGCCCTTGTAGACGGCGCCATTCGCAGAGCCTTTATCTGAGTTGTCAACTTCCAGCACAGCATTGATTGACGGAGGTTTGGCGCCAGCAGCAAGGTTCACAACAGGGTTCCAGCCGGAAATCGTGCCGTCCTCGGTGGCAAAAATAAAAATAGCGGGTTGGCCCGCCGGTGTGCCCTTGTTCAGCAGAAAATCAGTGGGGCTGCCGTTAAATACGACGCCAGTGGGAGTGGATTGCGTTCCCGCTGGTGCGAAGCCCGGCGGGGGGACGGTGATGAAGTTTCCGGAGGCGCCGCCGGATTCCGTAAATATGTTGACAGGATTCCCGGCGCCGGTGAACAGACTTGAGGTCCCGGAATTGTTGTTCCCGATCCAAAAGGGACTTCCGGAGGAGCGCGTGAGTCCCCAGGGATTTTTCAGGTTGGGGTCGATGGTGGGGGCCATCCCGACTATGTCGGAAACGAGGTTCGTTTGTTTGTATTGTTGCGCTTCTGTTACAGCTGGGAGCAAGAAAAGCGAAAAAGCAAAGATGGAAAGAAACTTCCAGGACCTATTTATAGACAGCATTGAGAATCCTTCCAAAGCGAGATTTTCGAAGCGAAACACGCCCCACGCGTTCGCGAACGAGCCTCCGCCCGGCTGGACCAACGAGGGTTGGATGCAGGCTGGCTACCAATAGTCACCGTAGCCCATTCGAATTATGAACAAGCGACTTGCAGCAGGGAGAGAAGGCTGGAGAAGAGCCCGGGTTCTGAAAACTGAATCCAGAGCATTAAGCGATACGGAAGTCCGCAGATTCTGATTCCCCAGCCCCGGAGGAACGTTCACGAAAACCGACTTCCGGCGGATCCCAGCTAGGCGCGGCGAAGGACGATGAGACTGATTTCGGGAGGGACACCCAAACGTACTGGAGCGCCGACCGTGCCGAGGCCCCTGTTTACATAAATATGGGCCATGGGAACCGAAGGCGAGGCGAAGAGGGAAGGGCTGAAGACGTGGGTGGCTGAAGCGTTCGAAGCAGCGCGTTCATTGACGGCTGGAGCAAAGAGGGGGCGCTGGTAGAGGCCTGCGATGTAGTCGGTGATGAAGCGCGCGGGGCTGAGGCGATGATCGAGGATTTCGACTTGAATCTGGCCGCCGTGGGTGTGGCCGGCGAGGGAAAGCTCGATGCCGAGTTCGGCGGCTCGATTAAAACTGTTGGGATTGTGGGAGAGCAGAATGTTGGGCATGTCGCGGCGGACGAGCGGTTCGACCTGGGCAAGAGTCTGTTGCCGCTGGCCGCGGTTCGTGCGCTCTCGCTGGTAATCGACGCCGATGAGATTGAACTGCGCGCCTTTGAAGGTGAGCTGCGCGTTTTCGTGGCGCAGGAGTTTCATGCCGGCCTGCGCGTAGAGATAAGCTGCTTCGTCTTCGACGCGCGCGTAGATTTCATGGTTGCCGTTGCAGCCCCAAGTGCCCAGGGGCGCGTGTAGGCGGCGGATTTCGTCGACGGCATCCGTGATGGGGTCACCCATGCCGGTGATGAGATCGCCGGTGACAACGGCAAGATCGGCGCCAAGATTGTTGGCCATGTCCACGGCGCGGCGCACCTCCGCGCGGGGCATATAGCTGCTCAGATGAATGTCGCTGATCTGCACGATTTGCATGCCGTCAAGTGCAGACGGCAAATTGTGAATAGGAATCTCAACGCGGCGAACCTGATAGTTCAGGCGTTCTGCGGCAAAACCGTACATGGCGCCGAGAAAAGGAGCAGCTCCGGCGGCAGCGGTGGCGGCGCGGAAGAAGTAGCGGCGTCCGGGGTCGGCAACGGTTTCAGCAGCCGCAGGGATGGGGGAGCCGTGCGCCAGAGGATGCGAGGGGACGCTCGCTTGCGCCGGTGCCGCTTTTCGCATCCATCTCCAGACGCGTTCCAGGCCGTGGACTGTTTTGACGGCAAGATAAGCAAAGAGCGCGCTGAAAAACCAAAGCCCGGTGAGCACGGCAATCGTCGAGGCGCGCGGAATGATATGCCCGCGGCCGAGGCTGATGCCTTCAAACAAGGTAGCGATGACGACCAGTAGGATAACAACATATGCGAGCCTAGCCACAACGCGCAACCAGACCTGGCCCCAGTTCGAAGTGATACGCCAAAGGGAGCGATACCAGAAACGCTGTGAGAGAAACAACAGCGTCAAAATGCTCAATCCGATGGCGATGCGCAGCAGCAGAAAGCCCCAATTCACGGTGAACTCCCCCAAGGGTACAAACATCAAGTTTAGCATGTTCGGGCGTGTGGAATTTGGTATCACCGGCGGCGGTTTCCTGAGTAAGATGGAAGCCCACGAGACGCCAGCCATTCCAAGACTCCGTCGTTCGAAACACTTTGCGAGATGGCCCGTCTGATGGAGAGGACGCCCCGACCTGTCTGGGGCGAAACGGAGGAGAGCACTCATGAAGAAGTGGAATGTGATTGGGGGGCTGGCATTGGCGGCGGGGCTGGCCGTGCTGCCGGTGTTGGCACAGGATGCGGCAAAGAAGGAACCGCCGAAGCCGGCGCTAGGACCTTCCGCGGCGGTGCTCGAGCAGTGGAATGAGATCGGCCGGAAACTGATCGCGATTGCGGAAGACCTGCCGGAAGACAAGTACGACTACAAGCCGAATCCGGATTCAAGGACGTTCCGTGCGGTGTTGCTGCACGTCTCGGCGTCCATGTACTACTTCACGGACCCGGCGCAGAAACAGAAGCCGCGCTACGCGGATGATCCCAAGCCCGCGGACCTGAAAATCAACAGCAAGGCGGATCTGGTGGCCTTCGTGAAGCAGTGCGTTGAGGACGGTGCGGACGTCATCAAAGCCAAAGGTGACAAAGGGATGAACGAAGGTGTGAACGCCGGCGGGCCGCGGCTGTCTCGCGTGGACGAGCTGGCATACGGGTTGATCGAGCACTCCGGGGAGCACTACGGCAACCTGGTGGCATATTACCGGAACAATGGAATGGTGCCGCCGGAATCTAGGCCGAAGAAGTAACTAAACGGAGTACCCAACTCTGGACATCGAAGGACGGGGCGGGACATGATGTATATATTCCCCCCGTTTTTTTTGGAGAAGAGAAAATGAGGCGGTCTTTTTTCCTTGTGGTAACCATCGCTCTGGTCTTATTTATGGCCGGGTGCGGGCCTGCTGGCTCTCTGTTCTTTCTCTTTGTCAAAAGCGACACGGAGTTTGATACGCGACTCCTCGGTGAATGGCGAATGCAGGACGGAGCTTCCTTTCAACATGGGAAAAAATCCGGACGGATTGTCTTCCGAAAGGGCACGAATGTTGGAGAATACGACGTAACGCTAATCGATTTCGACGAAAAGGGAATGAATCTAGCTATGACGGCAAATGTGGGCAGGTTAGGAACTTTTTCATTCATCGATTTTGGGACTCCGGACTCGGGTAGGCGAAAGCTTAAGGAAATTCCATTCCCAACGATTGGATGCCATTTTTTCGGCCGAATCCATCTGGAGAAAGACGGCGCGCGCCTCGATCTTCTGAGTGACGAATGGCTCAAGGAACAGAGTAAGGCCGGCACGTTGCTGCTCTCCAGCGTACAAGCTGAGGATGGTTTGGTGATTTCCGCACCGACGGAGGAGCTCAGAAAATTCGCGCTAGAACACGCCGAGGATGCGAAGGCATTTTCGGAGCTTTATTCACTGAGCCGTACCAAATAACTCACTTACGCTGAGGAGGCGCAGTTAGTTCTTGCTGTGAATGTCGCTAGCCTGTGGCTGCGGTTGTTCCTGTGCTGCCGAGCAGGGCCTCTAGTTGCCCGGGATCGCTAGTGGGCGGGAGACAGGTGTTGCCAGAGCAGACGATGGCGAGGGGTTTGTTGGCGGGGAGATGCGGGAGAGTTTCTTTGAGGGCCCCGGCTAGATGGAGTTGGTGAGTTTCGGGAGTGACGCGCAGGACGGATTTGCCGAAGCGGTAGACGCTGTGCGCGGCGGCTTCGAGGGCTTGGGCGGCGGGATCGTTCGAATCGCCGGTGATGACAACTTGCAGCGGGTGGTGAGCGAAGAGCGTGGCGGCGAGGCCGTACGTGGCGGCGAAAAGGCCGTACTGCGGGGCGATGCCGGCGAAGGCTTCGAGCGTTTTTTTGGCGAAGGCATGATAGCGATCGTCGCCGGTGAAGGCGTGGATTCGAACGAGGGCGATGGCGGCAACGGAATTGGCGCTGGGCGTGGGCGAATCCTGGAAGGGCTTGCGGCGCACGTCGAGGCCGCCCATGGGCGCGGCGTCCGATGGACGATCGAAGAAGCCGCCTCCTTCGGCGTCGCCGTAACGGGCGATGGCGAGGTCCATGGTTTTTTGCGCCGCGCTGAAATAGCGCGGGTCGAGCGTGGCTTCATAGGCATCGAGGAGCGCGAGGACACTGAAAACTTGATCGTCGAACGAGCCTTCGAGCGCGGGGCCGCCGATGCGATGGCCGAATCCGCGGGTTTCGCTCCAGACTTCCTTCAACATGCGGTCGAGGGTTTTCAGAGCGAAGGCGCGGCAATTTGCGCCGAGCGAGCCTCCTAGAACACGCGCGGCATCGAAGTAAGCCGAGACAAACATTGCGTTCCACGCGACATACATGGTCGCGTCGATGAATGGCGTGGGGCGCGGCTTGCGGGCGGCGAACAGCTTTCCTTTTGATTTGGCGATGGCCAGGCGGACGCCGGTTTCGTCGAGGCCGAGCTGTTTGGCCATCTCCGCGGGATTGCGCGCGATCCACAAAACATTTTTCGCGGGATTGTGGTGCATCTCGCCGTGAGCTTCGACGTCGAAGTAGAGCTCCATGACGCGGGCTTCGTCGGGAAGAAGCGCTGCGCGCAGCTCTTCGAGCGTCCAGGTGAAATAGTCTCCATCATCGTCGAGGGAAACGTCGGCATCCTGGCTGGCGTGGAAGCCGCCATTCGGCTGATCGGACAAGTCCTCGTTGATCCATCCGATGATGCTCTCGGCGGTTTCGCGCAGAAATGGGTTCTGCGTAACCTGGTAGCCGTGAAGATAATTCTTCAGGAGTTCGGAATTGTCGTAGGACATTTTTTCGAAGTGGGGGACGAGCCACCGTTCGTCGACGGAGTAGCGGTGGAAGCCGCCCGCGAGTTGGTCGTAAACGCCGCCGCGGGCCATTTTTTCGAGGGTAGTTTCGGCCATGGCCAGCAAATGCTTTTCTTTCGTTTGCTGATAGCGCTCGAGGAGGAGGTCGATAGCGGAAGCGTGCGGAAATTTCGGGGCGCGGCCGAAGCCGCCGTTCTTGATGTCGAAGAGTTTGGTGATGGAGGCGATTTCCTCATCGACGACGCCGAGATCAAAGTCGGCGCGAGCCCCAGTGAAGGCTTCGGCTTGGGCAACGGCATCGGAGAGCGAATTGGCGGCGCGTTCGAGCTCAGCGCGCTTGTTGCGGTAGGAATCGGCGACGGCATGCAGCAGGCGGCGGAAGCCGGGACGGCCCATCTGATCGTCAGGCGGGAAATAGGTGCCGCCAAAAAATGGTTTTCCATTGGGAAGCAGAAATCCGGTGAGCGGCCAGCCGCCCTGGCCGGATATGGCGCTGATGGCGGATTGGTAGCGGGAATCGACATCGGGGCGCTCGTCGCGATCGACTTTTACGGCGACGAAGTGTTCGCTGATGATTTTCGCGATTTCAGGATTTTCGTAGCTTTCGCGGTCGATGACGTGGCACCAGTGGCACCAAACGGCGCCGATATCGAGGAGGATGGGCTTGTCTTCGGATTTAGCGCGGGAAAAGGCGGCGTCTCCCCATTCGTGCCAGTCGATGGGCTGGTGCGCGGCGGAACGCAGGTAGGGGCTGGCGGAGTCTTTCAGACGGTTTGCGGGGTGGTCGGTCAAAGTTGCTCGCAGTTTTGCGCGGCGAAGGAATTATGGTTGAGATCCTTCGCTCCGCTCAGGATGACAACGGAAAAAACACGGGTCTGAAGACCCGCCACTACAAGATTATTGCACGATGTCGCCGGGGCCGACGTCGCGCGGGTCAAGCGGCTTGCGGTTCGCGAAGCCTTCGTCCTGGCGGTGGTAAAAACGGATGCGGTCTTCGCCGAGCTTCCAGCAGAGATAGACCTCTTCATTGGCGATAACCGACGGAAAATCGAGCAAGCCAATATCGAGATCCTTGATGAGGCAACCGGTTTCCAGGATGCGATTGAGCGAAGTCTTCAGGGCCTCCGTGAGCTGGGTGTGCTCCATGCGGACAGCAGAAAGCTTATCGTACGGAACGATCACGCCGCCCATCATCATGATGCGCGCGGCAACGGCGGACAGCTGGGTGTCCAGGCCAGAAAGTTTTTTGCGGCAGTCGATGGCCTCGACGAGAAAAGGCTCGAGCTCGCGGCGGGTGCGCTCGGCTTCGCTCAGGGTGAACAGGCGCTGCTCCGGCTCAGGGGATTCCTCTTGTTCGCGATCGTCGTCTTCGTCAGCCATTGGACTCCGTTTCAGCTGGGCCTCGCGCTCGCGTAGATGAGAGCAGGCTAAATCCTGTCCTACTTTGATGCTAACGCAAAGACGCGATGCGGTCGATGCGAGATTTGCCGCACAGGCGAGGCGGCCAAAGTTTTTCTTAGCCGCCGATAAAAACCATGGTGCGTGAGGGAGGGACGAAACCGGGCGCGTTGATGCGATGGCCTTCTTCTTTCTCCATAACGATGGAGCGGATGAAGTCCACGACGTCATCGTCGCTAGCGCCTTCACGAAGCAATGAGCGCAGGTCGTGATCGTCCTTGCTGAAAAGACAGGTGCGGAGCTTGCCGTCAGCAGTAAGACGGATGCGCGAGCAGTGGCCGCAAAAGGGCTGCGTAACGGGGGCGATTAGGCCGATTTCTCCGGGGGCGCCATCGGCAAAGCGGTACTTGCGCGCTGTTTCGCTACGCTCGTGGGGGATTTGCTCGAGGGGCCAGCGCGCGTGAATGCGCTGGTGGATTTCCGCGGCAGGGACGACGAGATCGCGCGTCCAATGGCGGTCGGCGTCCAGGGGCATGAACTCGATGAAGCGCATGATGACGCCGCGGTCGCGGGCGAATTCGGCGAAAGACTCAACTTCGTCGTCGTTGAGTCCCCGGACAAGTACGGCATTGACTTTGGCGGGAGCTAGGCGCGAATTTTGCGCGGCGTCGATACCAGCCATCACAGAGGAAAACAATTTGGTGCGGGTGATGCGTTCGAATCGGGCGGGGTCGAGCGAATCCAGGCTGATATTGATGCGGCGGAGCCCAGCGGCGAGGAGACGTTCGCAGCGTTCGGCCAACAGGTGGCCGTTGGTGGTCATGGAGAGATCTTCCACGCCGAGAGCGTGAAGGCGGGCGATGTAGTCTTCGACGCCGTCGCGAACCAGCGGCTCGCCACCGGTGATGCGAATCTTGCGAATGCCAAGGCGCAAGAAAATGAGACCAAGTCTGTCGAGTTCCGGCCAGGAGAGAATTTCGTCGTGATCGCGATAGTTTTCGGGATCGGCGGAGCGGCAGTAGACACAGCGGAAATTGCAGCGATCGGTGATGGAGATGCGCAGGTCCGTGATCTGACGGCCGAATTTGTCGTGAAGGATCATTGTCCGTTGCAATCTTTGGATGCAGCTCCCAGTTACGTTGGCGCTCGTGAACGCAAAAACAAAAAGGCCCGTTCCAGTGCTTGGAATCGGGCGCTCACCGGAAAACTACATATTTTCGGTGGGATCGCTCCTTTCCAAGCACGGGAGGCTCGGGCGTTTCCGCCCAAACCCTTAGCCCCAAAGTTCTTGGGGCATCGCCCCGGCCGCCGTGGGTTGTCTCTCCAGTAGGCCGCAGGGGTCGGAGTTACAGCCTTAGTCTACGCCGCCTCGCCCGATGTACGCAATTGGAGCAGTAGAAAACGCTGATTAAGGACGGCCTTGCGGATTGTGATAGAGTTTTGGCCACGCCATGCGGATCTTCGTTTTGGGGGCCGGAGCGACCGGTTCCCTACTCGCACAATTGCTGGAGCGGCAAGGACATACGGTCTGGTGCGGGGACCGCGACCCAGAGCGCGCGCGGCGCTTCCTGGGCAAGAGAAGCACGATCGCTGTCACCGATGTGAATGCGCGAAACCTGCGCGGCATCGTGAAAGCCGCCAAGGGCTGTCAGATGATCGTCAACGCTTCGGCTTCGGTTTTTAATGAGATTGTCCTGCGAGCGGCGCTCCGCCTGCGGGTGCATTACGTCGATTTGAGCTCGCACCTTACGCGCCATCCCTTCAAAGCCGAGCAGTTTCGTTACGCGAAGAGATTCGAGATAAAAAACCGCGTGGCGGTCATCAATACCGGCGCGGCGCCGGGGCTGACCAATTTGCTGGTAAAGCGCGCCGCCGACCTGCTCGACGAGGTCGAATCGGTGCACATTCGGCTTTATGAAAGCACTGAAAGCGACGATCCCATTTCCCAATGGTCTCCCGAAGGCTCCTTTGATGAAGCCATTTCCAACCCGCGAATCTATCGAAACGGGAAGTTCCATTTAGGCAAGCGCTTCTCGGAAATCGAGAAGTTCCGGTTCTCTAACCCGATTGGCAGCGCGCGTGTGGTGCTCGCGGCGCAGGACGAAGTGGTGACACTTCCCTATGCAATCGCGATGCGAAACCTCGACGTGAAAATCGGCGGGAACGAGATTGACCGGCTGCGGCGCTGGCACAAGCAGGGAAAACTTTCGAAATCCCGCGGAATGGCGAAACAGCGGTTTCCGCAAACATCTTCGCCACGGATGATTGCAAAACTGATTCGCCAAGGAATCCTGCAGAACGCGCGGTTTGCCGCGGCAGTGCTGGTGAGCGGCGTCAAACGAGGGAAAAAGGAAGACCATCGCCTGCTCATTCGAAGCGACTGCACGTTTCCGACGCTCTACCAGATTCGCCAGCAGGGGCTCTTTACGACGCCGGTGGCGTATGCCACGGCGCACATCGCCGCGCTTTTCATCAAGTTTTTCCCGAGAGATACTTCGGGAGTGTTCGCACCGGAAATGCTTCCGGTGGAAACGCGGCGCGCCATCCTCGCCGGAATCCGCAACAAGATCAAGGTTGCGCACAAGACGACGCTACTGAAACATCGCGTCGACGAAGACGAGGAAACGTAGGCAGCCGCGCTCTGAATTAGGAACACAGCTGCCTGTTTCCGCTAGAGCCGAGAACTAGTCTGCGGGAGCAGCCTTTGCGTTTCCAGAATAATGAATGGTGATCAGGAACCCATTCGTCCCATCATAAGAGAACTTGTGGCCGTCTCCTTCGAAGGCTTCATGCTTGCTCTTCCACATGCGGAAGCCGTCGTTGGATTGCGCGCCCCAGTATTTCAAGTTGTGTATGACGACTTCGTGGCTGGAACTATCGCCCTTCACGCGCTCCAGAATGACTTCGCCTTTGCCATCGTTCATCTTGGCGTGCGCCACACCCGTTTTGGTGTCAACGTTCCATGAAAACGCCGCGGTTTGCACGGCCTTCTTCTGCCAGGGAATCGGATAAAGCTGCCCGAGGATGTCGGCGAGCGCAGCCTGTTGCTCCTTGGTGACGCTGGGGTCGAAGTTCACGACCAGCCAGGAGTCTTTGCCGGTGCTCCAATCGCTGCCCAGATCGGATCCAATCCAGACTTTGGCTCCATCCAGCTTGACGTCCTTGTACATGCCTTTGTCCACTTTGAGAACGAGGTTGGCGCGGCAAAAATGCTCTTCCGCGTGGTGCTCGCCCATGGCCATATGGTTCGTGGAGTGATCGTTGAAATAGCAGGGACAGAACATGTCGCAGCTGCAAGCTTCGATGTAGCTGGCAGTCATATCGAAATCAGGTTTGGAAGTTTTTTCCTGAGCGGCAGAGCTAAAGAAGACGAGGCCGGCAGCAAGCGAAAGGAAAGACAGAAAAAGCAAACGGGGAATATGTCGCATAGTTCCTCCGGTAGAAATAATAGAAGCAGGGCCCGACCCAGATAGGGCGAGTCTACTCCTCCCGACTGCGCCCTAACAAGAGCAGTGTGGTCGCGAGCTCAGCAGCAACGGTTCGGGCGGGAATAGCGGCGATCGAGCTGCTCGACGTAGAACTGCTGGCGAGTGAGGGTGGCGCAGGCGCCCGATTGCGTGCGTGGTGAACGAAGATAACTTTCGTAGGCATAATCCCCGCACCATTCGCGAAGGCCGCGCCAGAAGCGGCGCAGCAGGCGTGCGGTGGTTTTTGAGGCGCGCCGCATCAGTCGTCTCCATGAGCGGCGCCGGAGTAGTTCGCGGCCCACTGCGTTGCAACGTAAGGCGATTCGTGAAGCACCGACTCTTTACGCCGGGTGAGAATCGCGTACCAGTGCACGAGCGCTTCGACAATCAGCACGAGGATCATGACGGCAAGAATGCCGGTGACGGCGGCATCGAGGCGATAGTTGAAGATCTGGCGTTGCGTCTCCGCAATCTTCGCGGCAGGTACTATTCCCTCCTGGATCTGCCTGGCTAGGTCTTTGGCGTTGGCAAGAAAACCGAGGCGTGGGTTTGCATCGAAGATTTTCTGGTAGCTGGCGGTCATGGTGATGGTGACGATCCCGACCATCGGCAGCAGGGTCACCCAGATCCAGCGCATGCGGCCCATCTTCATGAGAATGGTCGTGGCCACGACGAGCGCGACGGCTGCGAGCAATTGATTCGAAATGCCGAAGAGCGGCCAAAGCGAATTGATGCCGCCGAGCGGATCAACTACTCCCTGATAGAGAAAATAGCCCCACAGCGCGACGATGATGGCGCTGGAAATCAAGACGCCGGGCATCCAGCCGGTGCGGCCGAACGGCTTCCAGACGCGCCCGCCGAGATCCTGGACCATAAAGCGGCCCACGCGCGTGCCGGCATCCAGCACGGTGAGAATGAACAACGCTTCGAACATGATCGCGAAGTGGTACCAGATGCTAAGGAGGCGATCGCCGCCAATGGTGCTGGAAAAAATTTGCGCCATACCCACGGCCAGCGAGGGCGCGCCCCCGGCGCGATTCCAAAGTGTCAGCTCGCCGACTTTGTGCGCGAGGTCGGTCATGGTTTGCGCTTGTAGCGAATAGCCCCAGCTGCTGATCGTTGACGCCGCGGCCTCCCCCGCGCCGCCGACAATACTCGGAGGGCTGTTGATCGCGAAATAGACGCCTGGGGGCATGGCGCACGCAGCCACCATGGCCATTACGCCGACAAACGATTCCAGGAGCATCGCGCCGTATCCAATGAAGCGGGCGTGGCTTTCGCGCAGGATCATCTTCGGCGTGGTGCCGGAGGAGATTAGGGAATGGAATCCGCTGATCGCGCCGCAGGCAATGGTGATAAAGCAAAAGGGGAAAATCTTTCCGGCAAAGACAGGGCCTGTGCCGTCGACGAAACGCGTGAGCGGCGGCATCAAAAACTGAGGTCGCACAAAAAGAATGCCTACGGCTAGGGAAAAAATGGCGCCCGCCTTGATGAACGCGCTGAGATAGTCACGCGGCGCAAGCAGCAGCCAGACCGGCAACGCGGAAGCCGCAAAGCCGTAGGCAATGATGGCGAAGGCCAGCGCGACACCGCTCAGCGTGAAGACGCGGGACCAGGACGGAGAATCGGCCACCCATTGCCCGGCGACAACCACAAAGAGAACCAGTGCCACGCCCATGATCGAAGCTTCCAGCACGCGGCCGGGCCGGACAAATCGCAAATAGAGACCGAGAAGCAGCGCAATGGGAATGGTCATCGCCAAGGTAAAGGTCGCCCACGGCGAGGATTTGAGGGCGTTCACCACGACGAGGCCAATAACGGCCAGAAGAATCGTAATGATCGCCAGCACCGCCAGCTGCGCGATGAAGCCGCCGCGTTCGCTGACCTCTTCACGGGCCATTTGGCCGAGCGATTTTCCGTCGCGCCGAATTGAACAAAAGAGGATGACAAAATCCTGCACGCAGCCCGCGAACGCCGCGCCGGCGATCAGCCAAAGCGTGCCGGGCAGGTAGCCGAACTGCGCAGCGAGCGTAGGCCCCACCAGCGGGCCTGGCCCGGCAATGGCGGCAAAATGGTGGCCGAAGAGAACCCATTTGTTCGTGGGCACGAAGTCGCGGCCGTCGTCGTGGCGTTCGGCAGGAGTGGCGCGCGTGTCATCGAGCGTAAGGACCTTGGCGGCGACGAACGCGGAATAAAGGCGGTACGCCACCAGATAGCAGCAAACCGCGGCGACGACGAACCAGGTGGCGTTAAGCGGCTCGCCGCGATCGAAGGCGATCTTGGCGAATGCCGCCGCACCGAGCAGCGCGACCACCAGCCAAATAACTAGCTTGAGCGCGCGCTTCATTTTGAGGGGCCAGCCACCGCGCTGGACTTTATGAATTGCGCGATGTCCGCCTTTAGCTTTGCGAGCGCCGGCGGATAAACGTACATCATGTGGCCGGCTTCGTAGTACGCGCCGCTGAGATGGCTGCGCTGTGCGGCGTCGAATCCGAGATGGTCGAACGTGTAGTCCGCGGCAAAAAACGGCGTAGCCAAATCATAGTAGCCCTTCGCGACGAAAACGTGCAGAAAGGGATTCTGCGTCATGGCGCTACGCAGCGTCTCCGCAACGTTGACGTAACGATTCTCGTACGGCGCGTAATTCCACGGCCGCACACGGCCCGTCAGCACTTCGTAGGGCAAGTCACTGTCGAACTTCAGATCGTTGCGCACGTAGTCATTCAGCATGCCTGAATACGGGCCGATGATCGCCGCAATACTTGGATCGAACTCCGGCCGTTCGCCGGCGGCATCGCGATCGACACCTGTAAAACGCGCGTCGATGCGCCCGATGGTGCGGCGCTCGTTGCGCAAGAGCTCCTTCGTGAAGCGCTGGATTTCAATGCGCAGGTTGGTGCGGTCGATGTAGTCCGGTGAAAGCCCCGTGAGGCGCGACAGTTTTTGTTCGATCTCCGCTCGTTTTGCTGCGGAAAGCGCGTCGCCGGTCATCAACGCATCCGCGTATTCTCCCACCGCAAACTTGCGCGATTCTTCGACCGCTTTCTGCAAGTCGCCTCGCAAATCCGCGGGAAGTTTCTTGTGATACCAGGCGATGGCAGTGTATGTAGGCAGATAGAGGATGTAAGGCAAATCGTTACCAGTATCGAATTCCGCGGTTTCGAAATTCAGAATCGCTGAAATCAGGACGATGCCATTGAGATACATGCCGTAGCGCTGCTGAAGATAGCCGGAAAGCCCCGCGGCGCGCGTAGTGCCGTAGCTTTCGCCGGCCAGAAATTTCGGCGAAGACCAGCGCTTGTTGCGCGTGGCATACAGCCGGATGAAATCGGCCACCGACTGCACGTCTTCTTCAACGCCGTGAAACTGTTTCGGCGCTTCTCCGGGAACCGCGCGGCTGTAACCCGTGGAAACGGGGTCGATAAACACGAGGTCGGTGATGTCCAGCAACGAGGCGTCGTTGTCGACCAGCTTATATGGCGGCGGAAGGAGCGAACCTGCGTCACCCATCTGCACGCGTCGCGGACCAAACGCACCGAGATGCAGCCACACCGAAGCAGAGCCCGGACCGCCATTAAAACTGAACGTGATAGGACGCTGGCTCGCGTCGCCGACATCATCCTTCGTATAGGCAACATAGAAAATGCTGGCCTTGGGCGTGCCGTCTTCCAGCTTCAAGAGAATGGTGCCGGCCGTGGCGGTGTACTTGATTTCCTGACCGCCGATCTTGAATGAATGCTTGGTCTGAACGATCTTCTCTTCGGGAACCGCGGGCTTCTTTTCTTCTTTCGGCTTTTCTGCCGGTTTTTCTGTTTGCGGCGCTGGTTGCTGGGCCAGACAGAGATTCGCTCCAAGAAGAGCAATTGCGGCAAAACTCAGCAAGCGAAGAGAACACTTCATTTGGTCAGAACTCCCTCGTAGGGATGCTGGAAACGTAAAATTGTGACGTGCGGCATCGTATGCGAGAGTGCGAGCAGCGTCAATCGCTTCAAAATATCCGAAGCCGGCCCACTCGGCGCCGATTCCTGTTGCGCCACGGAAAATCGCGGTTAGAATGCGGCCCACAATTGCTGTCTTCCCTAAGGAGCGCCGTGCGTCGCGTTTGCTGGTTTGCCGCTATTGCACTTTTTCTTTCTGAAGTGCTTGTTGTCTGTCCTTCTCAAAGCGCCGCGCAACAGAAAGAAGATCTGTCGCACCCAAAATCAATCGAAGAACTCAAGAAAGCAATCCAGGATGTTCTCGACAAAGAGCACGTGCCGGGAGCAGGCGTTGCGCTGATCGCCAACGGCGAGCTTCTCTGGTGCGGCGGAATCGGCAAGGCGGACCTCACCACGAATCGCGACGTCACTTGCGACACGGAATTTCGCGTGGGCTCCATCAGCAAAACGTTTGTCGCGCTGGCGCTGCTGAAATTGCAGGAAGAGGGAAAACTCAATCTTTACGCGCGCCTGCAGGACGTAGCGCCTGAAATTCCCGTGACAAATAAGTGGGAAGCCGCGCATCCCGTGCGCATCGTGAATCTGCTGGAACACACGGCAGGCTTCGACGACATGGAATTCAGCGAAGTCTACAACCTCCACGATCGCTATGATTATCCTCTCGTCGGTGTCTTCAAGAAGTTTCGAAAGCCGCAAATCGCGCGCTGGCCGCCCGGGACGCGCATGTCCTATTCGAATCCCGGGAACGCCGTGGCCGGCTACTTGATCGAAAAAGTAACCCGCCAGCCCTTCGACCGATATATTCGCGACACGTTTTTGCGTCCCATGGGAATGGAAAAGGCGGATTATCCGTTCACCGATGAGAACAAACTGTTGCTCGCCACCGCCTACGACAGCAATCCGCCAAAATCAGTCGGATACCCGCTCATCTATTTGCGGCCTGCGGGAGATTTGAAATCGTCCGCGGGGGAGCTCGCAAAACTGGTGCAATTTCTTCTGCGACGCGGAAAGGCCGGGGATGCGCAACTGGTGAAACCGGAATCGATTTTGCGGATGGAAGCCCCGGAAACCACACTGGCCGCGAAAAACGGACTGCGGCTCGGTTACGGGCTGGCCAATTATTCGAGCGTCGAAGGCGGAGTCGTCACGCATGGCCACAATGGAGGGATTGACGGTTTCCTTTCCAGCTATCGGTACATGCCGGAACAAAACTGGGGCTACGTCATCCTGCTGAACAGCACCAGTTCAGGCCGCGGGCTGACCGAAACAAACCGGCTGGCGATTGATTTTCTTTCGAAAGATTTTCCGAAGCCACAGCAGGCTGCGATCAAACCGGCGGCGAGCGATTTGGAGAAACTCACAGGTTTTTACGCGCCGCGCGCGCCGCGTAACCAGATGTTTGCGTTCTTGGACGATCTGACCGGGGGCACGCGCATTCGCGTATTCAACGGCAAACTGACCCGCTCCGGATTATTCGGCCAGCCCGAAACACTTGTTTGCGTCGGCAAAAATCTGTTTCGGAGCGAAAAAGAACCTCAAGGGACCACGATCTTTTTCACCAACGAGTCCGGCGAAATGGCGCTAGCCGGCAACGGGATGAATGGAATCCCCTACAGCGAACGCAGCTATCTGGTCATCCCGTTGCTTCGAATCGCCATCCTTACGCTCTGCGTTTTCCTCATGTTGACTTCTCTCCCGTTCGCACTTGTCTGGCTGGTCCGAAAACTATTCGGCGCCATGAAGGAAGTGCGACACCTCCCTGTGCGTGTGTTCCCACTTCTCGCGACCCTGGCGTTCCTAATCGTTCCCGCATGTTTCCTTGAACTCAACGGCCCAAAGATCGGCACATTCAACATTTGGACCACCGGAATCTTCCTTGGTACATTACTTTTTCCGATTTTGTCCGTAATTGGCTTCGTGCTGGTCTTGCGTGCCCCGAAAGAGGAAATCCATCGCGGCGTCCGAATTCACTCGCTCCTTGTCTCTTCCGCTTGTTGCCTGCTCACGGGGTTCCTTTGGTCCTGGCACCTGCTCGCATTGCGGTTTTGGTCGGATTGAGACGGCTCGCAATCTCTGATTAGCCTGCGCCGGATGGATCGGGCGGATATCCTCCAAAGCCGCCTGCGTCGTTACGTCGCAGGCCCAGAATCGCGAGCGCGCGATACCAGAGGGCACGAAAGCGAGATGGCCGGCTCACCTGGATGGGAACCGGCACGTCGCCGAAGTGCGCGGACTTGCTTTCAATTGCGATGCCTTCCTGTTGCCAGCGCAAAAGCACGTGCGCCAGATCTTCTTGCGGTTGTTTGAGAAACGTGTCATGAATCAAAACAATTCTTCGAATTCCCTGCTCCCGCAGATAGCGGCCTGACGGGAAATCTTGCGGAAAAACCATCCAGCGGTTGTCAAATGCAGATTCAATGACTTGGGCAACTCCGCCCATTCGCTTCGAATCGACCAAGAAGGCGGGAGGGGCCTCCGGCACGAGATGGCTCTGCCGCAAGCTATCCGCTCCCCAGCAAAGGGCACGAAGGAGTTCGCGCATGTCCACGATGGTCGCGGATTTGTAATTCTCTCCAGTCAGATTAGAAGAGGCCACGGGAAAAGTGACAGGGCGATCGGGCCCGGGCGATCCGTCGATTATGGGGACGGGGCGGAATCCTCTTGCCAGAAGTGCAAGCCCATAATGAATTGCATTACTACCGGGCAAGTCGACAACGACCGCCAAGTCTGCCGCACTTTCAACGGGAATCCAATCCAGATCGAATGCCGGAATTGTGGGAATGGGCGCGCTATCCGGGCATGTTAACTGGGCAA
>Ga0210384_10000808_pt1 | contig 45855 bp, 43 predicted proteins | sample IncBWH2MmetaG_FD_160574 | JGI IMG/M metagenome (GOLD analysis project Ga0210384, IMG submission 160574) | Forest soil microbial communities from Barre Woods Harvard Forest LTER site, Petersham, Massachusetts, United States - Inc-BW-H-2-M | ecosystem: Environmental > Terrestrial > Soil >... | reverse complement strand
ATCCTTCCGCCGCTACTTGGCACTGAACGTCTACATGTTGGCGTCGTCCTGCGTCAACATCGTTCGCTTTAAGGTGCTCTTTACCTACGGATTCACCTCTTCCGAATACGGCTATCTCTACTATTATTCGGATTTGCTGCTGACCATCGGTCTGTTTTTTGCGCTGATGAGCTTGTACGCGCACGTCTTCGAAGAGATGCGCGCGGAGCGGTTCTTGCGCACGGGTGCGCTGCTCCTGCTGCTCGGCACGGCGATCTTTTCGTTTGCCATAGTCCAGCAGTCTTCCAGCCGGATCCTGAGCCGCTTCGTGATCGAGGCTTCGCAAAACCTCTACTTTGTCGGTCTTGTCCTGACTTACGTGCTCTGGGGCGCCATGCTCAAGCTGCGCGAAACGCGCACGCGGCTGATTCAGCTGGTCCTCGCCCTTGGACTCTATTTCAGCGTCTTCGCCGCCAGCTACGCGCTGCGGAATCTGTATCCCAGCTTGCACAATGTCTGGCCCTATTTGACACCGGTTTCCGCCTGCCTTTTGCCTCTGGCTTGGGCCTACGCGTTCTGGAACATCTCAGAGGATGCGCGTCTTGCGCCATCCCGGCTTGCGGTGGTGCCTCGATGATGGCCGGATTCATTCTCGTCTGCTCGGTGGTGCTGCTGCTGCAGTTCTTTGTTTCCTACTGCCGCTCGCTCATCGCCGCTTCCGCGAAGCAGTCACTGTCTCCTGAAGTGCGGGACGTCGCCGGCATTCCTCGCACCGCTTCCGGCGAAGACTTCACGCGCGTCATGCAACTCTTGCAGCTTTGCCCTGAGCGGCCCGAGGATCGCAGCAGCATCCAGGCCATTGGCGCTTACTTCGGCCTGCTCGGTTTCATCCGCGCGACCGTGGCGCGGCTGGTTCCCTCCATGCAGGCTTGGACAGAATCGGAGCGCAGCAGTTGCGCTTACTTTGCCGCCGTCGCTCTGGAGCGCCGCATCGCTTTCAGCCGCGGCATGCTCGCTCAACAGATGGAAAGCTAGCTGTTTGGCGGTTTGCTCTCCTCAACCGGATGCTGTCTCTTTGGCCACAATCGTTGTCTGATTCTTGATCACTTCTATCGCCGTGTTGTATTCTTCTGATGTTCCCTCCTCGCCGGAGTGGATGCGTCCGCAGCGCAAAACTTACCGGTGACAAAAACTTGCTTGCAGTGTGGCGCCGTACTGCCTTCGAGCATACGAGTCTGCCATTTTTGTGAATCTTCTTTTTCCGCTGATCTCTCGTCCCTAGAACCATCCAGGGACGGGGGTCCAAACATCGCCGAACACCACGCAGATCGCTCCTCCGTAGAGCGCGACGAGGTGCACGATGCTGCCTGGCGCGGCGAGCTTGCGCAGCGGCTCGAGGCCTACCGGACCCGGCGGCGAAAGACGGCGCCGAACCTGGCACAATCCCAATTTCTCTTCGAAGAGCCTGCCAGCAAATCGCCTGCCCACACGACTGCCGCGCTCGACGAACCTCCGACAATGGCCGAAGACGGTTTTTCTTTCACCATCGCAATTGGCCGCCCTTCCAAAAAGCGCGTCCTCGAAGATTCGCGCATGGTGATCGATGTTTCTCTGCCTTCCGACGTGGAAGCACCTTCGCAAATTCCTGCCACGTTGGAAGACGCACCGCCTCAGCCGGGGCTCTATCCTGTCGCCTCCATCGACGACCGCCGCCTGGCTGCCTTGATTGATCTCGCTTGTTTGTTATTTGCTTACGGCGGATTCCTTATGCTCTTCGGCTCTCTCGGCGGGCAATTCACCCTGAGTAAACTGACCGCTGCCGTCTATTCGACAACGTTCGCCATCGTCTACCTGCAATATTTCGCTCTCTTCACCATCTTCGGCGGAACCACTCCGGGCATGATGATGCGAAATCTGCAGGTCACTAGTTTCTCCGGTGAACCACCCACGCCGCGTCAGATGCTTTTGCGCAGCGCTGGCTACATCCTTTCTGCCGGAACTTTTTTCCTGGGTTTTCTCTGGGCCATGTGGGATGAGGATCAGCTCACCTGGCACGATCGTCTTTCGCGGACCTATCTCAGTGCTGCTGAAAACTTTGCCGACCTGGAAGCTTCCGGCATCGCGCATAGCCGCTGATTCTTAACGTTCTTTGCTTACTTCGCGGGGCATTCGCGCGCGATTCGAGTCATTGCCGCAAGACTCCGCTCCACGTCTGCTTCCGTTGTTGCCCACGAAGATACGCTGATCCGCATTGCCGTCTTTCCTTGCCACACGGTTACGCCGCACCAGCACGTTCCATCTTCCTGAATGCGCTCGATCACTTTTCGCGTCATTTCAGGCACTCCAAACGACACCAACACCTGATTGATCACCACGTCATTCAACACTTCAAATCCCGCTTCGCGAAGCCCATGCGCGAATCGTTGCGCGTGGGCGCACGTCCGTTCGATCAACGCGCGCAAACCCGACCGCCCCAGCGACTTGAACGCCGCCCACAATTCCACGCCACGCGCCCGTCTTGAAGAGCCCGGCGTATGATGCAGCGGCTCCCGGCGCGAGCCCGGTTCGAGATAGGCTGCTCGTATCCCCATCGACGCGCGCAACGCCGCGCCATCTTTTACGAGCACCACGCCGCTGTCGTACCCCGCGTTCGGCCACTTGTGAGCATCCGTGGCCCACGAATCGGCCTGTTCGAATCCTCGCGCGAGATGCTCATATTTCGGTGACACGCGCGCCCACAACCCGAATGCGCCGTCGACGTGCACCCAGGCCCCCTGCTTCTTTGCCGCCTCGCAGATCTCTGTCGCCGGATCAAGAGCTCCGGTATTCACGTTTCCCGCTTGAATGCACACGATTGTTCGTTCCGACAATTTCGGCAGTTTGTCAGCTCGCATCCTTCCCTGGCTGTCGGCCTCCACAATCGTCACGCGCTTGCTTCCGAATCCCGCTAGACTTAGCGCTTTCAGGACCGAAGCATGCGCCTCCCCGCCGACGACCACCTCGATCGGCGGAGCGCCAAACATTCCGTCTTCCGCGACGTTCCACCCCGCCCGCTCGAGAAGCGCCTGTCGCGCCGTCACCAAACTCGTGAAGCTGGCCGTTGTGGCGCAAGACACCAGGCCCCCCGCGCAATCGGCGGGCAATCCAAGCGCCTCGCAGATCCACCCGAGAACCACATCTTCCAATTCCGCTCCGATTGGAGACATCGCTCGCAGCGCCACGTTCTGATTCCACGCTCCCGCCAGCCAATGGGCTGCCAGCGCCGTGGGCAAGATCCCGCCATTCACAAATCCAAAATAACGCCCGCCGGTGTTTGTCGTGGTAGCTGCGGATCCGATTTCGTCAAGCCTCGCAATAATCTCACTAGGGTCGCAGGGCGAAGCTGGAAAAGGCTCGTGAAGCCCGGCCAGAGCCGTGACCGCGGCATGGGAAGGTCCGACGTTTCGTCGGTGAACATTCTGAATGTAGTGAAGGGATCTTTCTGCCGCAAGATTCAAGACGTCATCGAACTTCGATTGCACTTCGACTCCGGCACTTGGCGCCATTTGGTGTTCCTTCCCGCTTCAAGGTCCCGTTTGTTGAAGGCTGAAAAACACCTGCACAAAACAGGCGTACCACTCCCCCGCTCGAATACCCTACGCAGTTTTTTAAGGAAGGAAAGAGCCGAATTGTCCGCTTACTTCTTTACCACTGCTTCGTCTGAAGCAACTTTGCCGTCGCGGATGTAGATGATGCGATGCGCGTGCTGCGCGATATCGTTCTCGTGCGTCACCAGGATGATGGTGTTTCCCTGCTCGTGGAGGTTCTTGAACAGCGTCATGATTTCTTCGCCTGTTTTCGAATCGAGGTTGCCGGTAGGTTCGTCCGCCAGCACGATCGACGGTGAATTCACCAGCGCCCGCGCAATCGCCACGCGCTGCCTTTGTCCGCCGGAAAGTTCATTCGGCTTGTGCGTCATCCGGTCCACCAGGTCCACGCGCTCCAGCGCCTTTTTTGCTTTTTCGATGCGCTCTTCTGCAGGCGTGCCATTGTAAATCAGCGGCAGCTCCACGTTGTGCAGCGCCGTAGCGCGAGGCAGCAAATTAAATGTTTGAAACACAAAGCCAATCTCTTTGTTCCGGATGTACGCCAGCTCATCGTCGTCCAGATCGCTCACCAGCCGCCCCGCCAGCCAGTATTTCCCGGCGCTCGGCGAATCCAGACACCCGATCAGATTCATCAGCGTGGACTTCCCCGATCCGGAGGGCCCCATGATCGCCACGTACTCGCCTTTGCGAATCTCCAGATCCACGCCGCTCAGCGCGTGAACCTTTTCCGAACCCATCTCGTAGACCTTGGTCAGCGCCTCGGTCTTGATGACCACGCCGGAACTAACCAGATCCTCCCGGTAGGAATCGACAGTTGCTGTCTCGACTGGCATTCGAATCTCCCTCGGCCGTGGTGCGCCTTAACTCTGCTGATCGTCCATCTTCTTCGGCGCGCTGTTGTCCACCTTTATCGCGGACTGCGGCTTCAAGGTACGCAGTGCTTTATAGCTTCCGACAACGATCTCATCGCCGGGCTGCAAGCCCTTGGTAATTTCAATGTCTGTAACGCCGGCAATTCCCGTTTCGACCGGCCTGAAAATCGCTTTCTTCGCGTTGACCACGAAAACGCCCTGCACTTCGTCCTTTTTCGGATCGCCGGGCGCCGGGGGCGGTGGTGCAGCCAGTGTCACACCGGAGCCGCCCTGGCTCTTAGCATTCTTGGCCGCTTCTTCCAGGTCCTTGCGCGTCCGCACCGCCAGCGCCTGAATCGGAATCGCCACGACGTTCTTTCTTTCCGCCGTCTTGATCTTCGCCGTAGCCGAAAGCCCCGGCCGCAGATTTTCCGGCGGGCTTGCCAGCGTAACAACTACCTTGAAGTCCTTCGCTTCCTGCGTGCTGGTCGTGGTTTGTGTGGTCGTCAATCCGGAACTGCGAAGCACGGCTTGCGAACCGATCTCCGTCACTTTGCCTTTAAACACTTTTCCCGGCACCGCGTCGATCGTCACGTCCGCGTCTTGCCCCAGCCTTACGTTCACGATGTCCGTCTCATCGACCTTCACTTCCGCCGTCACAACGGACATGTCCGAAAGCGTCATCAAAAAGCTGCCGTTCGAATTCTGAATGCCCGGCACCACGTAGTCGCCCACGCGCTCCGGCAGATAGCTCACGATGCCGTTGATGGGAGAGGTGTAAGTCGTCTTATGCAGAATATCCTGCGTGTGTACCAGCACCGCGCGGCCCTGACTTACTTGTGAGCGCGTTTGATCGAGTGTTGCCTTCAGCGACTGCACACGCGCTTTCGAGGATTCTACCGTCGCAACCTGCGCATCATACGCTGTCTTGCGCTGATCGAAATCCTGCTTCGGAATCAAGCCATCTTTGTAAAGACCCTGTCCGCGATCAAAATCGAGCTTCGCCTTTTCCAAGTTCGCCTGCTGCGAGATCAGATCCGACTGAGCCGCCTTATAGCTGGCTTCCGCCGCTTGCACACCGGACTCCGCCGAATTCACCGCCGCGCCCTGGGCTTGCACATCCGCGTTTGCTTGCACGTTTTCCTGCAGCAACAACCGGTCGCCCTTCTTGACGTGGTCGCCTTCCTTGACCAGAATCTCCGTGATTCTCCCAAAGCCCTGTGCGGTGACGTTCGTATAAGTTGTCGGTTTCACTTCGCCAGACGCTGTCACCTGCGACACTAGGCTCTCCTGCGTCGCCACTTTCGTCGTTTGCACCGTAACTACACCCTTGTTCGCCTGGTTGATGCTGACGGCCACAATGGTGCCTAGTACGACCACAGCCCCAGCGCCAATTGCCACTTTTTGCCACGTCTTCATCGCATTCCCCTTCGTTCCACCACTTTGCGGTTGTTTTTCCGGGCTCCCGCAACGGACCACCCGCGCGGGGACACAATTGTCTGCCTCAGTGCCTCTACCCTACATACGCCCCTACGGGTCGAAATGTTTCGCGGGAGGGATACTCCAGTTTCGCGGTCCGGGCTTTGAAGCAAGGGATTTACGGGAGCGGCCTCTCCGTCAAAGAAACGCCCAGCCCTGCAGTCATTCTATGTTCAAAATACCGGAAAAGAAAGACTTCCCATCCCGCCGAGGCGGGACGCTCGCTGACAACCGACCCACTCCTTTTGACGCAGAACTAAGCCAAAAGTTCAGCCCCTAACGGAAATTCCTAGCGAAAACCGGAAGCTTTCAATCTCTTTTTTAATGCTATACTCGATGCTTCGGCCGTTGTTTCCGGTCGATCCGTCCGCGGAGAGGTGGCAGAGCGGCTGAATGCGGCGGTTTGCTAAACCGTTGTAGGGGCCAAAACTCCTACCGGGGGTTCGAATCCCCCCCTCTCCGCCATTAATCCCAAGTGCATGGAAATAATTCTGGATAGTGCGCATATCCCTATCACTCCCCCAGATTGGACGTAGCCAGCGCAGTCTTAGAACTCTAATTCGGCTAGCAGCTTCAAGAGTCGAAGAAGTGTTGTGCGTTCTTCCGGAGTCAGTTCTTTTCGGAGTTTATCGTCAGCGGCTATCCTCACACTGATCAGGCGTTTCCTGTATTTGTGGCCTTTTGGCGTCAATCTAACGTGAATTGCTCTGCCCGATTTTGCTTTTCTCTCCGACACAAGCCCTTCCTGAACCATTGACTTGATGGCTCGGTGCACGACAGTTCGGTCGATACCGAGAAGTGTGGCGATTTGATTCTGATTGAGCACGGCACCACCCCGAAGTGTCGATAGGATGAAGCCACGAGTCGCAGAGCACCGAGTTTTTCGTTCAAGTCTCTTGCCGACGGCAAAATAGGCCGCAGCGATATGCGCAAGTAGCGAATCCCTTAGGATGTCTTGAGGAATATCCTTCTTTGGAAGGATGATCATAGGACGGTTACCGTAGCCTCGAGAGGTCGCCGCCACTGAGGCGGTTCCAGATAAGCAGGCGATTTCTTCCCGATCGCAATCACCATCACAACTTCATGATACCGGGTTGACAGTCCGAGAAATCTGGAGAGTCTGCGGCCATCAAATCCTTCCATGGGGCACGTGTTAAGTCCCAGCGCTTCGGCGGCGATCATCAGATTCTCACAGGCCAACGATGTACTCTTCATCGCCCACTTTAACAAGTCCTGTCGAAACAGTGGTGGCATCCCGATCGTCTTCCACAAATTCACCAGTCGAAAAATCGCCCACTTGACCGCGCCAAAAATGCCGAACGGTCCTGGCATGAACAGGATCCGGCCTATCTTCGCCGTCCGCTCGTAGTCTCGGATTTTGGCTTGGCTGAAGCCGCTTCTCCGCATCCACTCCAATTGGGCTTGCGAGGTCGCTGCCAACGAGCCGAGGTCGGCCACCGCAACCACCAGCGCCGACGCGGTTGCCGCGGGCATCTGTCCAAGGCAGAGTTTCGCCACGGTCTCCTTTCTCGGCGGCGATTCCACCCAAAAGAACCGGTACGGTTGCATATTGAAGCTGGACGGAGCGTGGCGGGCTGCATCGAGGATTTGTTCGCGCAATGCTTGTGGGATTTCGACCGGCTCAAAGGCCTTAACCGCTCTCCTATGGAAGAGCGCTTCCAGGACTTCGCTCATGGGTGCCTCCATGTTGCCATTACAACATAAAGGTGTTGCGGATGCAACATAAAAAGGGCGATGCTTGAGGTTGCGATTGGGAAACAGTGTTAGTGCTGCAATACCGAGATCTTTCACAAAGTGAGATTCTTCTGACGCTGTGCCCCCTCTTGATCCCGCGATTGCTTTAAGGACGAGGTGTCTCTGGCGAGGAGTGCGTTCCCGTTAGGGAGGCACACCGCTCAAACTCCGGTTTGGCTTTCTCGCGCATTCCTTCTTTCTTGTAAATCTGCGCGAGCATGCAGTGGAGAGGGCCGCTCTTGGAACTCAGCTCGACAGCCTTCTCCATTTCGCTCTGCGCGTTCTGCAGCTGATCGGAATGCGAATATCCACGTGCGAGCAGTTCATGCGCCTTGGAATCTCGTGGGGAAATCTCCACAGCCTGAAGGAGATTCGAAATCGCTTCCGCCGGCCGATTGGCATCGAGCAGCAAACTGCCGAGATTAATATATGGCCCGGAATTCTTGACGAGCAGGTGCCTTTGCCACGCAATGGCGTTTTCGTAGGCCGTGGCTGCCTCCTCATTGCGGCCCAGGCCCGCGTACGACAATCCTAGATTATCCTCCGCCTTCACATTCTTGGGATCGAGCTGCAAGCACTTTTCAAACGCGCTGATAGCTTCAGCGAACCGGTTTTCGTTGTACTTTGTCCGGCCGAGGTAGTACCACGCCTCGGAGTCTTTCGGATTCCATTCCACCGAGCGCGTCAGCCAATGGTCGGCGTTGGTGTAGTCCCCGAGCAAGACATAGTCGAGCGCGACAATTTTCAAATCGAGAGCACTGGGATCATGGTATTTCGCGCCTTCCGTGTACTCGGCCAACGAAGCCCTGGCCTTCGAATCTCTAATGGATGTATCGGCACCATCCGCAATCTTTTCTGCATATGCTGTACCCCCTGTCTCGGACTTGACGCCGGCGCTCTCCTGAATTTCGCGAAACAGGATGTATCCCAGCAGGAAATGTCCCTCCGCGGAATTCTTGTTCTTCTCCAGATACTGACGAACCGCGCGCTCGGCTTCACCCGCCTTTCCCGTGTCCGCCATCAATCTGGCCTCCGCAAGAAGCGCACCCGGCTCCTTTGAAGTCTCCGTTGAACCAGGGGCACCGGGTTCCTGACACACCAGCGGCATTCCTGCCATAACAATAAGGAATAAGTAGAGCGCCGAAATCGCGCGAAACAACAAACTAGGCTGAAACCAGGCTCGCATTATTTCGGCGGCGCTTTCTGGACGGCGGGCGCGGACGGTTCATCCACTTGCAGAATCTGATCGCCGTGGACTTGTTCGAGCTTTTGCACGATGCCGCTCGGCCAGTGAATCTCGATTAGCTGAGCGACTGCGTCTGATCCCAGCCCGAAGTGCACGCGCTTGTCGCTGGCGGAAAGGTAGCTGCTCGCCGTGGACACCGTGGCGTACTGCGCTCCCTTCGAAGTGACCAGCTTCACTTCGGCCCCGATGGCGTCGCGATTGCTTTTGTGGCCCACCAGCTTCAACGTCAGCCAGTGATTCTGTGTGACTGTCTCGTTGTGCAGAATGTGAATGGGGCCGTCGTTGGAGGTAACCACGGCATCGAGTTTCCCATCGTTGTCGATGTCCCCGATGGCCAGCCCGCGGCCCACAAAAGCCTGGTGAAAAATATCGCCCGATTCCGCCGAGACATCCACGAACCCCTTCCCGGTATTGCGCGCCAGCAGCATCGTCTCGCGATAGCGCAGATTGGGAAAATTCAATTCCACAGTATCGAGGTCATGCCCCTGGGCTACCAGAAGATCCTTCCAGCCATCATTGTCGTAATCGAAGAAGCGCACCCCCCATCCCGAATGCGTCAGCGTCATCTGGCCAAGCCCGGAAGTAAAGCTGTCGTAGGAAAAACTACCGTCGCCGCTGTTCTTGTAGAGCGCATACATCTGATTCGAAAGATCGGTGATCACCAGGTCCGGCAAGCCGTCGTTGTCGTAGTCCGCGAAGTCCACTCCCATGCCCGCGAACGTGCGCCCATTGCCGTCCACAGCGACCTGCGAAATGAGCCCCACTTCTTCAAATGTTCCATCCCCTTTGTTGCGATACAGAAATTCCAGCATGGAATCGTTGGCCACTGCGATGTCAACGCGCCCATCCCGGTCGTAATCCGCAAGCGCGATCCCCAACCCCTTGCCCGGTTTCGAAATTCCGACCTTCTTCGAAACCTCCGTGAAGTGGCCGTTCCCATCATTGTGATAAACCAGCGGTGTGATGGGTTGAAAAAGGTCCGGGTGACAATACGACCGGTATCCTTCGCGGTGCTCTCCGCACCAGATGTCATCGAAATCCCACTGCACGTACCGCAACACGACGAGATCCAGGAGCCCATCATTATCAAGGTCCACCCAGGCCGCACTGGTAGACCAGCCTCTCCCGCCAACGCCGACTTTTTCCGTAACGTCTGTGAACGTGCCATCGCCATTATTGTGATAGAGCTTGTTCCCGCCGTAAGCGGTCACAAACAAATCCTCGAACCCGTCGTTGTCGTAATCGCCGACCGCCACGCCCATCCCGTAGCCAACTCCCGCCAAGCCCGCCTTTTCCGTCACGTCCTCAAACGTGCCGTCTTTTTTCTGGTGATAGAGCCGGTTCCAATACGCCGGCCCAGTTTTTTGAGGGATGCTGCCCTTGGGAGTGGGATCGCTCAGCGGCGCTCCGTTGACCAGAAAAATATCCAACCGCCCGTCATTGTCGTAGTCAAACAGTGCGACGCCCGAACCCATGGTCTCAATCAGGTAGTGTTTCGAAACATGCGAAGCTTTGTATTGGAACTGGACTCCAAGCGCTGAGGTCACGTCGACAAATTTTCCGGCCGCCTGCGATTTGGATGAAACTGCAGCTTGCTGGGCAGAAGTGAGCAACCCAGAGACAGCCACCAGAACCAATCCAAGAAGAACGCGCATGGGTTGACTCTCTCGCAGTCTTTGGGACTCGCCGGGCAATGTCAATGGCTTCTCTTGTCGTCGCCAACTTCCCGCCGCTCGTCACTACCGGACACCACGATCGCCATCAGTTTCGGTCTGCACTTAGGAATACAAAAGATTTGTATCGGCGGACAACCCGGCCACATCCGCTAGTCGGCCCGAAGGTCCTTGCACTACGAACCGGCGATGATAAAGCAGCAGTGCGCGCAGCCCCGCAAGCTCCTCGCCGCCGCCGGCCCTTCCCGGGCCGCCATGCAGGCAACTGGGCACCACATTGCCATGGCCGGTGTATTGGGTGGCCACCGACGAATCGACAACCAGAATCCTCCCGTGCAAATCACCGATGCCCAAAATGACGTCTCGCGTGAAGCCCGGATCGTTTGAGAAAATGGAGGCCACGAGCGAACCCAATCCTCGCCGCGCAATCGCAATGAGATTTTCCAGGCTGTCGTAGGCCACCAGCGTCGCCGCTGGGCCGAACACTTCGATGTCATGAACGTGCTTCGCATCGAGTCCGTTCCTGCAGGCAAGCAGTGTTGGCTGCACGAAGGCTGACTTTTGCGAGTCGGCGTCGATCGGTTCGAATCGTTCGTCGCCGCCAAACAAAACCTCGCATTCCTCCTTCAACTTCTTCAGCCCCTCGAGGCAGGACGCTTGCTGCGCTTTGTTCACCACCGGTCCGACTTTCACTTCCGCGTTTCGTGGATTGCCCACTTTCATCGTGCCCAAGCGTGCGGAGATCGCCTCTCCCACGGCTTTGAAATGCTGCCGAGGCACCAGCACGCGCCGGATCGCCGTGCATTTTTGCCCCGCTTTCAGCGTCATCTCGCGCACCACTTCCTTCACCAGCAAATCAAACACGTCCGTTCCCGGCATGACATCCGGCCCGAGAATCGCCGAATTGATGCTGTCCGCTTCCACATTCACGCGAACCGAGCGCCGCAAGACATTGGCGTGCCCGCGAATCCGCGCGGCCGTATCAGCGGAGCCCGTGAAGGAAACAATGTCCGTCTCGGAAACGTGATCAAGCAGATCGCGCGCCGAACCACAGAGCATCGAAATGGCCCCCGCTGGCAGGATTCCCGCCTTCACAATATCTTCGACGATCCGCTGCGTCAGCCACGCCGTAGGCGAAGCCGGTTTCACGACGATTGGAACTCCCGACAGCCATGCAGGTGCAGCCTTTTCGCAGAGTCCCCACGCCGGAAAATTGAAAGCATTTATGAAAACGGCCGCGCCCTTTGCCGGCGCCAGAAAATGTTGCCCTGCGAATTCACCCGTCTTGGAAATGGAAACAACGGCGCCTTCCTTCAGCATCTTCGATTCCGCCAGCGCCTTGCCGATCTTGGCGTAGTACTTCATGGTGTAGATCGCGCCGTCGATATCGAACGCTCCATCCGTCTGCGTCGTCCCTGAATTCAGCAGCGAAATCCGAAAATACTCGTCGCGATTCACCGTCATGACCTCGGCAATTTTTCCGAGCAATTCCGAACGCTCGCGATAGTTCAATTGCCGAAGCGCCGCGCCCCCCTTGGTTCGCGCATATTCGAGCGCGGCGGCAACGCCAATTTCTTGCGAGGAAATCCGCGCCAACTCCTCTCCGGTGACCGGATCGAACAGTGGCTCGCCGGCGCCGGCGCCTTGTTTCCATTCTCCGGATACGTAGTTAGGCAGCTTCATTCGAAATCCTCCGCATGACCGCTACAGCTTACCCTGAACGGCTTGCCATTTCATGCCAAGGGAAGCAACACCAGTTACGCATAATACTGCATATCACCTACCAACATACTTAGCGTTTTCTCGCCCCTCCAACAGTCCCCCCTGGGCCATCGTAATTGATTAACATAGAATGACTTGTGGGTGTCTATTGGAAACAACTCCCTCTATTCCAATCGACGTCTGTAACAATTCAACTCTTTGTTCTTGACGTCCCAGCTGCAACATGTATTATAGTGCAGGTGAGGTTTCAGCGTGATGGCCACATCCGCGAGCGTCAATTCCAAAGCTACGGCACTCCGCCGCAGCGCTGCGGCCCGCGAAGGTGAATTCTTGCTCTTTGTCGGTTCGCGCGTTCGCGAACTTCGCAACCGCCGCGGCATGACCCGCAAAATGGTGGCGCAGGAGGCCGACGTCTCGGAGCGCCATCTCGCGCAGCTGGAATCCGGCGAAGGAAACATCTCGATTGTGCTGCTGCGAAGAATCGCCGGAGCTCTCAGCGTTTCACTCGCGGAATTGTTCTTACCCAGCCCCGAAGAGCCTGCGGAAAAGCTGGCCATCCAGCGATTCCTGCAAAGACTTCCCGCAAATCGCCTTGAGGATGTCCTGTCCCGGCTCCAGCGCGATTTCAGCGCCGAAGAAAAAATGCGCCGCACGCGTATCGCCCTCATTGGGCTGCGCGGCGCCGGCAAGTCTACGCTGGGTTCCCGGCTCGCCAAGGAGCGCAATATCCCTTTTGTCGAGCTTGATGGAGAAATTGAAAAAGACACAGGGATGCCTTTGGCCGAAATTTTCTCGCTCTACGGGCAATCCGGCTATCGCGCCGTCGAAAAACGCACACTGGAACGCGTTCTCCAGGAAACTGGCCCGGCCGTGGTTTCCGTCGGCGGCGGCGTGGTCTCGGAAAAAGACACTTACGACTTTCTCCTGGCCCATTGCTACACCGTGTGGATCAAGGCTCAGCCCGACGAGCACATGTCCCGCGTCATTGCCCAGGGCGATTTTCGCGCCATGGCCGGAAGTGACCGAGCCATGGAAGACCTGCGAAGGATTCTGGAAGCGCGCGAGCCGCTCTATCGAAAAGCAGACATGGTTCTCGACACCTCCGGAATTTCCGTCGAAGAAAGTTTTTCCAATTTGAAAGCGGCATTGCAGACTCATCTGCAGTAGGAGGCTCTTGTGGACGTCGTTGCAACTCAAGAATCGCAGGCAAAGTTGGAAGCCGTCGGCTTCCAAACCGATCCTTCGCACTACAAGCACTGGCGTCTCGCCTTCGATGGCCCTGTGGCCACGCTCACGATGGACGTCGCCGAAGATGGCGGTCTCCGCCCCGGCTACAAACTGAAGCTGAATTCCTACGACCTCGGCGTGGACATCGAACTCCACGACGCCCTCCAGCGCATTCGTTTCGAACATCCGGAGATTCGTACCGTGGTCCTGGCCAGCGCCAAGAACCGGATCTTCTGCTCCGGCGCCAACATCTACATGCTCGGCCTTTCCTCCCACGCCTGGAAAGTGAACTTCTGCAAATTCACCAACGAAACTCGCAATGGCATCGAGGACTCCAGCGCGCATTCCGGCCTGAAGTTCATCGCCGCCTGCAACGGCACAACCGCCGGTGGAGGCTACGAGCTGGCTCTCGCTTGCGATGAAATCATCCTGATCGACGATCGCTCGTCCGCCGTCAGTCTCCCCGAGCTTCCGCTACTCGGTGTTCTGCCCGGGACAGGTGGCCTTACGCGAGTCACGGACAAACGAAAAGTTCGCCGAGACCATGCCGACATCTTCTGCACCAACCCCGACGGCGTCCGCGGCCAGCGCGCCAAGGACTGGCGCCTCGTTGACGAAATCGTCAAACCCCAGCAATTCGCCGAGCACGTGAAAAAGCGCGCCCTGCAATTGGCCGAGCAAAGCGATCGCCCCCTGCACGCCAAGGGAATCGCCCTGCCCCCCTTGAAGCGCATGGCTGATGCTGCGGGAGTTCACTACGAATTCGTCGACGTGCTGTGGAATCGCGAAGCTCGAACCGCAACCCTCACCGTCCGCGCTCCAGAGTCCTTGCCCAATGACACCGTGGAGAAGGTCGCCGCAGCCGGCGCTTCCTGGTGGCCTCTGCAAATGGCTCGCGAACTCGACGACGCCATCCTGACTCTGCGTGCCAACGAACTTGATCTAGGTCTGTGGATTCTCAAAACATCCGGAAACGCCGGCGCCGTTCTCGCCATCGACGAATTTATTCTGAATCATCAGGACAACTGGTTCGTCCGCGAAGTTCTCGGCATGATGCGCCGCACCTTCGCCCGCATCGATGTAACCTCTCGCTCGATTTACGCCATCATCGAGCCCGGCTCCTGCTTCGCCGGCACGCTCCTCGAATTGGCGTTGGCCGCCGATCGCGTCTACATGCACGACGCGCTTGAGGGCCAAAGCACTTCGTTCGTCGCCCTTTCGAAAATGAACTTCGGCCCCCTGCCAATGGTGAATCATCTCTCGCGCCTGGCCGCCCGCTTCTACGGCGATGCCGCGCAGGTCGAGCTTCTACACCAACAGATCGGAAAAAAACTCGTCCCCCGCGAAGCCCTCGACGCCGGCCTCATCACCGCCGCGCCCGATGATCTCGATTGGGAAGACGAAATCCGACAGGCTATCGAGTCCCGCGCCTCACAATCCCCCGATGCTCTCACCGGCCTCGAAGCCAATCTTCGTTTCGGCCCCGCGGAAACCGTCGAAACACGGATTTTTGGCCGACTCTCCGCCTGGCAAAACTGGATTTTCATTCGCCCCAACGCCATCGGCGCAAACGGCGCACTAAAAGTTTACGGCACCGGCGCGCCCATCAAATTCAACTGGGAAAGAGTTTAGGAATGAGTTCTGGCGTTGATCCAAGTTCACGGGAGAAAGTGCGATGATTAATTACACAGAAAAGATTCCCAATAACGTCGACCTGGGCCGCGACCGCGTCCTCCAGCGCGCCTTAGAACATTGGCAGCCCGCCTACATGGGCTGGTGGTACGACATGGGCCCCAACGAAAGCCACAACTACGAAGTCTATCTACGCACCGCCGTCAGTGTTGAACCCGACGGCTGGGCGCAGTTCGGCTACGTGAAAATGCCCGACTACCGCTGGGGCATTTTTCTCCAGCCGCGCGACGAAAAGCGCGAAGTGAACTTCGGCATCCACAAGGGCCAGCCCGCCTGGCAGGAAGTCCCCGGCGAATACCGCTCCACTCTCCGCCGAGTCATCGTCACCCAAGGCGACACCGAACCCGCGTCCGTCGAACAGCAGCGCATGCTGGGATCGTCTTGCCCCTCCATGTACGACTTGCGGAATATTTTCCAGGTGAACGTCGAAGAAGGCCGACACTTGTGGGCCATGGTTTATCTCCTGCACCGCTATTTCGGACGCGATGGCCGCGAAGAAGCTGAATCTCTCCTTGCCCGCCGCTCCGGCGACGCCGACAACCCACGCATTCTCGGCGCCTTCAATGAAGCCACGCCCGACTGGCTCGCCTTCTATATGTTCACGTTCTTCACCGATCGCGACGGAAAATTCCAGCTCTGCGCCCTTGCCGAATCCGGCTTCGATCCCCTCGCGCGCACCTGCCGCTTCATGCTCACCGAAGAAGCGCATCACATGTTCATCGGCGAAACTGGCGTCAGCCGCATCATTCAGCGCACCTGTGAAGTCATGGCCCAAAACAAAGTCGAGGATCCCTCTGACGTCCGCGCCCTCGGCGTCATCGATCTCCCCACCATCCAGCGCTACCTGAATTTCCACTACAGCGTCACTCTGGACCTCTACGGCTCCGACGTTTCTTCCAACGCCGCGAATTACTACACCAATGGCCTCAAGGGCCGCTTCGAAGAGACCAAAATCACCGACGACCACGTTCTCAGCGAATCCTTGTATCCCGTCTCCGAAGTCATCGGTGGCAAGATTGTCCAGAAAGAAGTCTCCGCCCTGACCGCTCTCAACGAGCGCCTCCGCGACGACTACATCCGCGAAATCGAGTCCGGGCTCAGCCGCTGGCAGCGCGTCATCGACAAAGCCGGCATTCCGTTTCGCCTGACCTTGCCGCACAAAGGCTTCCACCGCGCGATCGGCAATTTCGCCGGACACTTTATCAGTCTCGACGGCGAAGTCTTGACTGAGGAAGCCTGGAAGAACCACGAATTCGAATGGCTACCCAGTCCAGCCGATCACAAGTTCGTGCAGTCCCTCATGAGCGGCCGCGTCGTCGAACCCGGCAAGTTTGCCAACTGGATTGCTCCACCGGCGCGCGGAATCAACAATAACCCGCTAAATTTTGAGTACGTTCGCTTCAACTGATTTTCGCCAAACGCCCAGCGCGCGAGGCGTTGCTTGCCCGGCTCGTGCCGCACGCACAAACCAAGGTGACCGAGAAGATGCCCAAGGTGATTTATGTTTCCCCCGCCGGTGATTCGCGCGAGATTGAGGTAGCAACCGGCACGACCGTGATGGCCGCTGCGCTCAAAAACGGCATCGACGGCATCGTCGCCGAATGCGGCGGCGTCTGCATGTGCTCCACGTGCCACGTCTTCGTCGACGAAAAATTCTTCAGCCGCCTGCCGCCTGCCCAGGACACTGAAGAGGCCGTCCTAGAAATCTCCGCCGTCGAGCGCCGGCCCACCAGCCGCCTCAGTTGCCAGATCAAAGTCACCGCCGACCTCGACGGCCTCATCGTCCGTCTCCCGGAGAAGCAGCGCTGATGAAAAATGGCGCCGTCATCGTCGGCACCGGCCAGGCCGGTTTTCAAACCGCCGCCTCCTTGCGCGCCGAAGGTTTTCAGGAATCGATCACGCTGATCGGCGAAGAGCCGCACATCCCCTACCAGCGCCCGCCGCTCTCAAAGGATTTCCCGCTCGGCACCCAGGATTTCGAAAGCATCGAGCTTCGCCCAAAAAACTTCTACGCCGACCACCAAATCAATCTCATTGCTGGCGAGCGTGCCACGGCCCTTGACCGCACGACGCGCCAAGTCACCCTCGCATCCGGAAGCCGAGTACCCTACGATGAACTCGTCCTTGCCACGGGCGCGCGCAATCGCCTGCTCCCCGTCAAAGGCGCCGAACTCGACGGTGTCCTCTATTTGCGCTCTCTCGATGAAGCGGTCGCGCTCAAAGAGCGCCTCAAAACCGCGCAGGAAATCGTTGTGATCGGCGGCGGTTTCGTCGGCCTCGAGCTCGCTGCCGTCGCCTGCTCTCTGGGCAAATCCGTAACCGTTCTGGAAGCTCTCCCGCGCTTGATGTCCCGCGTAGTCGCTCCCATCATTTCCGATTTTTACCGGGAATTGCATTCGAACAAAGGTGTCAAAGTTTTTTGCGGCGCATACGTTTCGGAAATTACCGGAGCCAGTGGCGCAGTACAAGAAGTCGCCCTAAGCGATGGCCGCAGATTTTCCGCCGATCTGATTCTCGTCGGCATCGGTGTAGTTCCCAACTCCGAACTCGCCCGCGACGCCGGCCTTCGCATTTCGAACGGCATCGCCGTCAACGAGCATCTGCAAACCGACGACGAAAACATCTTCGCCATCGGCGATTGCGCCGAGCACCCCTGCATCTTCGCCGGTGCCCGCATCCGCCTCGAATCCGTCCAAAACGCCGCCGATCAAGCCCAATGCGTGGCCGCCACCATCGCCAGCCGCCCTGCCCCCTACCGCGCCCTGCCCTGGTTTTGGACCGACCAATTCGACATCAAGCTGCAAATGGCCGGAATCTCCCACGGCCACAATCGCATCGTCACCCGCGGCAATCCCGAAAGCCGCAAACTCTCCGTCTTTTATTTTCGAGAAACTCAGCTCGTGGCAATCGATTCCATCAATCGCCCTCTCGATCACATGATCGGCCGCAAACTCCTCGCCGCCGCCGTGCCGCTGACCCCCGATCAAGCCGCCGATGAATCCGTCGACCTAAAACAACTAGAACGCGCCTTCGCCTCGCAACCAAAGCCGTAATCTCCCCCATTCTCCGTGATCTCTGCGTTCTCCTCTCTGCGCTTTCTGCGTTAATGTTTTTTCTGTCTTAGCCCTGAACGCGCGTTCATTTACTGAACATCTGTTCAGATTTCAATGGACATTGGCCACCCAGCCGCGCTAGCCTTGCTAAGAGCGACTCAGCGCTCTTGGAACGCAAAGTGCCGACTCCACGCGCCACAACCCGCCCCAACGCCCGCCTCGCCCGCCGCTACCTTGCCCGCCGCCTGGGAATCCTCCGCGCCGCCGGAAAACAGTTTCGCATCACCGGCTTCGCCGAAACCGGCATGCGGGATATCGCCGCCGCCGCCGACCTCTCCCCCGCCAATCTCTACAATTATTTCCAGGGCAAGCACGAAATCCTTTTTTTCTGCCAGGACGTCACTCTCGATCGCCTGATCGCCGCCCTCGAGCAGGCGCGCCGCTCCAAAGCCAGCGCAGCGGAAAAACTGCGCCTGGTCATCGTTTCCCATTTGCGCTGCGTCCTTGACGAAGTCGAAGGCTCCGCCGCCCATCTCTTGACCGGCGCTCTGCCTCCCCGCCTGCAGCGGCGTCTCGTCGTAAAACGTGACCATTACGAAGAAGGTGTCCGTCATTTGATCACCGCTGGCACCCGCACCGGAGAATTCGTCCCCTGCGATCCCGCTCTCGCCGCGCGCGCCGTCCTCGGAGCCCTCAACTGGAGCGTCCGCTGGTTCCATCCAGACGGCGCTCTTACCGCCGCCGAAATCGCCGAAGGCTTCGCCGACTATCTGATTCGCGGTCTGCTCGCCAAACCGGATTCTCTCCCGCGCCGTTCTCGCGCCGCAAAAATAGGACGACCGACTCGCAATCTTCTGCCGGACGCCGCGAATCTACATGCCGCATCAAGACGATTTTCCAAGAGGTGACTCATGCTGATTACGCTTCCAGCCGAATCCCAGAAAACTTCTCACCTTCGAATGACGCTCAACGGCGAACAGGTTGACGTCTCTTTTGCCCCCTACAAAACTTTGCTCGAAGTCCTTCGCGAAGATCTCGGCCACACCGGCACGAAGCACGGCTGCGAACTCGGCGAGTGCGGCGCCTGCGCCGTCCTTCTCGACGGCAAGCCCGTACTCTCTTGTCTGGTCCTCGGCGTCGAGTGCGACGCCAGAAATATCTTGACCGTCGAAGGCCTCGGCCTAGAAGGAAAACTTCACCCATTGCAGGATGCCTTCGCCGATCTCGGCGCCGCGCAGTGCGGCTACTGCACGCCGGCAATACTGGTCACCGCGAAATCCTTGCTGGACGAACATCCCCATGCAACGAGCGATCAGATTCGTGCGGCGCTCTCCGGCGTTCTCTGCCGTTGCACCGGATATCTCCAGATTTTTGAAGCCGTAGAAGCGGCCATGCTCAAGATTACGGAGCAAAACGCTGCAGCGAAATGAAATTGAGGCGCGCGGCCGCAGAGCCACGCACCTGGGAGCGCACGTGCAGGACAAAAAAGATTCTCCGGATCGCTCGGGGAAGAATTCTCAAGCCAGCGGCGAAAAACTGCGCGTCATCGGCGTCCCGCGCCGCCGCGTGGACGCCCGCGCCAAAGTCACCGGCCAGACCCGCTTTGCCGACGACATTTTTCTCCCGCGCATGGCTCACTGCAAACTCCTGCGCTCCCCGCACCCCCACGCGCGCATTCGAAAGATCGACGTTTCCCGCGCACTCGCCCATCCCGGCGTCTACCTGGTTCTCACCGGCAAAGATCTCCCCATCGAATATGGGATTCTCCCCGTAAGCCAGGACGAACAAGCTCTCCGCGTCGATCACGTCCGCCACGTCGGCGATCCCGTCGCCGCTGTCGTCGCCCGCGAGGAACTCACTGCCTTCGAAGCGCTCGACCTCATCGACGTCGACTACGAAATCCTTACCACTATCTCCGATCCCGAAGAAGCCCTCGCCACACCCGAACCGCGCATCCACGATTACGGCGAAGAAGGCAACATCCACAAACGCGTCGCCCTCGAATTCGGCGACGTTGAAAAATCCTTCGCCGAAGCCGACGAAGTCTTCGAAGACACTTTTTTCTACCAGGGCAGCACCCATCTTCCCATCGAGCAGCACGCCGCCGTCGCCACCAAAGACCCCGACGGAAAACTGACCATCTGGTCCAGCACGCAAACCCCACACTATCTCCACCGCGCGCTTGCCAAAGCTCTGAACATGCCGCCCGCGCACATTCGCGTCAGCGCCACTCCCAACGGCGGAGGCTTCGGCGGCAAGAGCGATCCCTTCAATCACGAGATTGTCGTGGCTAAGGCCGCGCTTCTACTCGATCGCCCGGTGAAAATCTGTCTCACTCGCGAAGAAGTTTTCTATTGTCACCGCGGCCGCCATCCCGTCCTGATGAAATTCAAAACTGGCGTCAAAAAAGACGGCTCCATCACCGGCATGCATCTCCAGACGTTGATCGACGGCGGCGGCTATGGCTCCTACGGCGTCGCCAGCACCTTCTACACCGGCGCGCTCCAGACCACCACCTATCACATCCCGCGCTACCGCTTCGAAGGCTGCCGCACCTTCACCAACAAGCCGCCCTGCGGCCCCAAACGCGGCCACGGCACTGTCCAGCCGCGCTTCGGCCAGGAAGTCCAGCTCGACAAAATCGCCGAAAAACTCAAACTCGATCCCGCCGACCTCCGCCTCCACATCGTCGAAGCGCCGAATACCGTGACTGCGAATTATCTCCGTCTGAGTACCGTCAATCTTTCAGAATGCATTCGCCGCGTGGTGAAAATCTCCGGCTGGAAAGAAAAATTCCGCAAGCTCCCCGAAGGCCGCGGCGTGGGCATTGCCTGCTCCGCCTATCTCACGGGAGCGGGCCTCGCCATCTACTGGAACAAAATGCCGCACTCCGGCGTGCAGCTGAAACTCGACCGCGGCGGCGGCGTCGCCATTTTCTGCGGCGCCACCGAAATCGGCCAGGGCTCCGATGATGTTCTCGCGAGCATCGTCGCCGAAGTTCTCGGCATCGATACCTTCGATATCCGCCTCTTCACCGGCGACACGGATCTGGGCCCCGTCGACCTCGGCTCCTATTCCAGCCGCGTCACCATCATGGCTGGTAACGCTGCTCTGCAAGCCGCTGAACGCGCCAGAGAATTGCTCGCCGAAGCCGTTGCCATTCGCCTCGAAGTTCCCAAAGCGCAGCTACGCTTCGCGGACAAGTGTGTTTTTGATTCCGCCGCGCCGGAAAAAAGAGTCCCCTTCCACGAAGCCGTCTGCCTCGCCGAAGCGCGCTTCGGCACCATCGGCACCGTCGGCTCCTACACTCCGCCGAAATCCCCCGCTCTGTACAAAGGCGGCGGTGTCGGTCCATCGCCAACCTATTCCTATACCGCCGCAGTCGTCGAAGTCGCCGTCAATCCCGTCACCGGATGGATCACTGTCCCGAAAATCTGGATCGCCCATGACATCGGCCGCGCTCTGAATCCTCCGCTCGTCCGCGGCCAGGTCGAAGGCAGCGTCTACATGGGCCTCGGTGAAGCCTTGATGGAAGAGCAGGAATTCCGCCGCCTTCCAAAAAAACTTTCGCACGCGCTGGTGCACAAATTCCCTTCGATGCTCGAGTACAAAAGCCCAACTTCGCTCGACATGCCCGAAGTCGTCACTGAACTCGTCGAAGAGCCCGACCCGCGCGGCCCCTTTGGCGCAAAGGAAGTCGGCCAAGGCCCGCTTCTGCCGATCATGCCCGCCGTGGCCAACGCCGTTTACGACGCCGTCGGCGTTCGCATCGACGAAGTCCCTATCACGCCCGAAAAAATAATGAAGGCGCTGGCAGAAAAAAGGGCCGGCCGCGATCCTCGTTACGGACCCAGCCATTTCCCCCATGTCGATTGGCCCGAAGCCCTCCGCGTCCCTCCGCCCTGGGAAGGCGGCGACGGCAACGCCGTCAACGATGTCCCGCGCCCTTCGAAGCCGCGCCCCGAGAAAGAAAAGGTACTCAGCTCATGATGCGCTTGCCCCTTTTCGAATTCCGTGCGCCGCGCACGCTGGAAGAAGCCGTCCGCATCTTGGACGGCCAGGGCCCCAGCACCATGCCCCTCGCCGGCGGCACCGATCTGCTCCCCAACATGAAGCGCCGCCAGCAAGTTCCCCGAACGCTCATGAGCCTTCGCCACGTCGAAGTCCTGCGGCAAGTCCAATTTAGCGATCCCGCCTTGCGCCTTGGCGCATGCCTCACGCTCACCGACATCGCCGAGGATGCCCGCTTTCGAAACGGCCTAACCGCCCTCGCGCAAGCCTCCGCCCTGGTAGCCACACCGCACATTCGAAACATGGCCACTCTCGGCGGCAACCTCTGCCTCGATACGCGCTGCAATTACTACGACCAGAACTACGAGTGGCGGAAAGCGATCAATTTCTGCCTGAAGAAAGACGGCGAGACCTGCTGGGTAGCCCCGAGTAGCCCCAAATGCGTCGCGGTTTCTTCCACCGACACCGCGCCCGCGCTCATCGCCCTCGGCGCCCGTGTCCGCCTGATTTCCCGCTCCGGCGAACGCGAAGTCGCCCTCGCCGATCTCTACAACAATGACGGAATCCACTACATCAAACGCCGCCCCGATGAAATTCTCGCCGAAGTCATCCTCGATTCTCTCCACGGCTGGAAGAGCACTTACTGGAAACTGCGCCGCCGCGGTTCCTTTGACTTCCCCGTCTTATCCGTAGCCGCCGCAGCGCGCTTTTCCACTCAGGGCGTGGTCGAGGAAGCCAGAATTGTTATAGGCTCCGCCGCGTCACGCCCGCTGGTTGCGTCCGAAGCGTCAAAATCCATGCTCGGCCGATCCTTGAACCCGGAATCGATTGCCGAGGCTGCCGTTCTCGCCGCGCGCATCGCCAAGCCCTTGGACAACACCGATTTCGACATGACCTGGCGCAAGCGCGTCACCGCCGAATTCGTCACTTACGCCCTGCGCGAACTCCGCGGCGATGATATGCGCATCGAGCGCGAGAGTGTCACCCGCCACCCGCTCATCTGAATCGTGGTAGTGTTTCTTCTCCCAATGAAAAATAAACGTATCGCATTTCTGTTTCTCTTCTCTCTAGCGGCTGCCATCCTCGCTGCGTCCGCCCAGGAACACTCCAAATCCCTCGCCGAAAAACTCGGCTTCTCCCGCGATTCGAAACTTCTCATCGTCCACGCCGACGACCTCGGCGAAACCCATTCCGTAAACGCCGCCACCATCAAAGCGTTCGAATCCGGACTCGTCAATTCCGCCAGCCTCATGGTTCCTTGCCCGTGGTTTCCGGAAATCGCCGATTACGCCAAATCCCATCCCAATGCCGATTTCGGCATTCACCTCGCGCTCACCAGCGAACGCATCTACTACCGCTGGGGCCCCGTCGCTTCGAAAGACAAAGTTCCCAGCCTCGTCGACGAAAACGGCTACTTCCATCACGACTGGACCCCAGCGACCCGCATCAATCCAAAAGAAGCCGACATCGAACTTCGCGCCCAAATCGACCGCGCCTACGCCATGGGCCTCCGCCCCACGCATCTCGATTCGCACCAGTACCGCCTCTTCGACAATGGCAAAGAACTCTTCGAAGTCGCCATTCGAATCGCCCACGATTACAAGCTGCCCCTCTTCATCGCCCGCGACTGGTTCGCCGGTCGTCCTTATCTGCAATCCGCCCTCGGCCCCGCCGACATCGTCATCGACCACACCGTCACCATCGAACCTAGCATCCCTCCGGAAAAGTGGGCCGACTTCTACAAAACTGCGCTGAAAAACCTGCAACCCGGCATAACTGAATTCGTGATCCACCCCGGTTTCGCCGACGAAGAATTAAAAGCCGCCACACGCGAGCGCGACACCTGGGGCGCCGCCTGGCGCCAGCGCGACTTCGACTTTTTCACCAGCCAGGAATTCCGCGCCTTGCTTTCGAATCAAAACATCAAACTCATCACCTGGCGCGAACTCGCCCGCGCTTCGAATCATTGAGTCCGGCCGCGCCTAGCAGTCCCTGGCGCAAAGCCTCTTCCGTTCGAATGCCCTTTCGCGCTATTTTTCTATAGCCACCTTTTTTGCTCCTGGGAGAAACCATGCTGGACCAACCGGATCCGCCGCCATCCAAGCCTTTTTTCAAGAATCCTAAACTCTATTCTGCCGCGATCTTCGCTTTCGTTGTGGTCACCGTCGGCTGGATCATGGTCACCCGTTGGTTGGAAAACCGCGGCATCGAAAGACGCGCAAAAGAAGAACGCACCCTGAAGCAGCAAGAGCAGGACCGCATCACCGTGGAACAACTCGGCGGCAACGAGCTGGCCATCCAGAATTTCTACGCCAGCCCCGGAGAAATTCGCCGCGGCGCCCCCGTCCAGATCTGCTACGGCGTGGCCAACGCAAAGACCGTCACGCTCGAGCCCCAGTCTAATCCCGTTTGGCCCTCCCACTCCCGCTGCGTCGATGTAACTCCCAAGAAAACAACGACTTACACTCTTACCATCGTCGACGCCGTTGGAAACACGAAGACCCAGACTCTCGAAGTGAAGGTCCGTTGACCCCGCCCTACCAGTTCCCCTTGTGACTTCAATTCACACGCATCTATAATGTTTGCTTGCGCGGGGTCCGGGGAACCCTCTGTTGCTTCCCGGACTCCGCAGAATTGTCTTAGAGAGTTGACGACCGACAACCATGTCCGACCCGCTCGCCAAAATCAAGAAAAAGCTGCAGGACGAAATCGACCAGCTCTCCCACGAGCTCAACGTCGAGCTCCCCAAGGAAATCGCCGTCGCCCGCGCCCACGGCGACCTCTCCGAAAATGCCGAGTACAAGTACGCCAAAGAGCGCCAGGGCTACGTCAATCTCAAGATCACCCATCTCAAAAAGCGCATGGGCGATCTGAGCATGCTGAATCTCACCAATATTCCCACGGACCGCTCCGGCTACGGCTCGCGCCTCATCGTCCTGGACACCCAGCGTGACGTCAAAATCGAGTACAAGCTCGTCAGCAGCGAGGAAGCCGACGTCGAAAAGGGCCTGATCTCCACCACCTCTCCGATCGGCAAGGCGCTCCTCAACCGCAAAGTCGGCGACGAAATCGAAGTCACCACCCCTGCCGGCAAGAAGGAATTCGAAGTCGTCCGCCTCGTTACCATTCACGACGACGAGTAACCTTTTTGCTGTTCTCGCCGTCCTATTCAGCAGGGTGTTGGCCGCTTGTGAGGCTTTATGTATTGGGGAGCAGGCCCGGAACTCGGGCTCCTAACCTGTATCGGCTATCTCTTGTTAGCTATGGGCAGTGCACTGGTGTGGCGCAACCGCAGCGATTTTTCTGTCTGGATGCATGACGAAATCTCCATCTTTCGCCGCACCTTCTCTCGCTACACACCCGTTGGCCCGTTTTACATGCTGCGCGAAGAATCCCGCTTCAAAGCCATCCCTACCTCTTTCATGCGCAATCTCACCCGGCTGCCCCGCAGCCGCTTCAATGGCGCCGCCGTTTTATTCATGGTCGGAATGCTTCTTTTCCTGCTCGATTTCTTTGTCTGACGATTCTCTCTTGCCTAGACAAACCAACTTCCCTTTGCCATTCTCATCCCGATGAAACCAGCTCTCATTGTTCACGGCGGTGCGTGGGACATTCCCGACGACGCGGTGGATGCTTGCAAGTCCGGTTGCAATCGCGCGCTCACTGCTGGCTGGTCTATCCTTTCCCGCGGGGGCGCGGCGATCGACGCGATCGAGGCCGCCATTATGGTGTTGGAAGATGATCCTGTTTTCGACGCCGGCTATGGCTCACATCTGAATCTCGACGGCCACGTCGAATGCGACGCCATCGTCATGAACGGTGCGACGCTGCGCTGCGGGGCGGCGGCGGGGCTGCAGCGCATTAAGAATCCCATTCAAGTGGCGCGCAAGATCCTTGAAACTTGCCCGCACATGATGCTGGTTGCGCAAGGCGCTGAGCATTTTGCGAAAGAGAATGGAATCAAGCTCTGCAAGCCGGAAGAGCTGGTCAGTGAAGCGGAGCAAGAAGCCTGGATGAAATGCAAGGCGGACAAACACGCCGCCAAGCATCATCGCGGACACGAGCAGGGCACCGTCGGCGCGGTGGCCATCGATCGCGACGGAAATCTTTTTGCGGCCACTTCCACCGGTGGTACTTGCTGCAAACTCCCCGGGCGGGTCGGGGATTCTCCGCTGATCGGCTGCGGGTGTTATGCCGATTCGGAAGCGGGCGGAGTTTCCTGCACGGGGTACGGCGAAGCCATCATGAAAATTGTGATGGCCAAGACCACGGTGGAGCTCCTACGCGGGCCGGCTATCTGCGTTGATCCCTCGGAGTCGGCCGGCGTATGCGATCTTTCGACGGCGGATCTGGCGGCGCGGCAAGCTATCCACCTGCTCGGGAAGCGCACGCACGCCACGGGCGGGCTCATTCTGCTGGACCGGCACGGCAACCCAGGGGTTGCGTTCAATACGCCGCGCATGGCGTACGGATATGTCGTCCCCGACGGCTCCTTTCTCACCGCCGTCTAAACCATCGCCATAACCCGGGAACGCCGATCCCCCGATCGGCCTCCGAAATCGTTCCCCATTGCTAATCCGTTCCGAACGTTCAAACGTCGTCTTAGGCCGGGCGGGGTTGATGTTGGGTGGACTTGTCTGCGCGGGCGTTGGAGCCGCGAGAGCGGTAGTATCGGTACTCGCAGTCCTTGCAGCGGTAGGGGCTGGTGAAGAAAACGTAGTGCAGAAAGAATTCGATTGCGCCGATTCTTCGGGATCTGTAGGCGATGGTGCTACTGCAATTGGGGCATTTGGGGGACTTCTCGATGGAAAACATGAGACGAATCTCTTTCTGGCCTGGAGGGCAAAGTATACACCAAGTTGGGTTGAAGATTGGGGGGACCGGTTGGCCCAACCCCCGAAAGATCGCTCGAGGCTCGCTTCGCAGTCCCGGTGGGTTCGTTTTGCAAATTAATCTCTCTTCTGCCCACCGAGCCTGACGGCGCAAAGTTGAACCGGTTGCTATGCAGCGACATCTCCAGCCGTATCTGTTGGCGTACTGCTCTTGCTGGAATCGTCGTTCCTACATTGAGGGGCATGCTGCTCTTCCTCTGGTTTTGCATCGCTAGCGGCCGACTCTTGAGACAAATCGACTGGACATTTGGCAACCTTACGGGCAGCTTGGGAACGCTCGAGCTCTTCAATCGCGCGAAAAAAGGCGCGGCTGGTCGAATTTGTGTATCTGGTTATGCGATCTACAGCGCTGAAATGGAAGGCATGGTCGCGCGTGAGTTGCTGATGTTCGAATCCCAAGACACGATCATAGCGGGCAGCTTCGACAACGATTTTCTGCATCAGAATCTCCTCAAGTATGCCTATCGGTTTGTAATGTTCTCGTATGCCAGCGACCAAAGTCTCTAGCTCTGCAACGGTTTCAGGCGTGGCTCCATTCAGGAATTTCTTGACGAAAATCCCGTGTGTGATGGAGTTCTGGCTGCTCTTCACCTTGCCTTCCGGGGTTTGCGGACCAGTCGAGCGTTGAGCGTTTCGGCGATTCGCTTCGACTTTGCGGGATGACGTCACTTTAGCTGGTCTGCCAGTTTCTTCCATGTGCATATTTTCTGTTTCCTCCTAGTATGGATAAGGCCCAACAGCGCTAAATAGGATGTCATATACTTGCGAAAAATAACTCCTGAGCAAATCTGATAACTCACCAGTGTTTATGCGGGTTTCGGCGAGGTAGCGTTCATTGGATAGAGGGAGGGATCACTTGCCCCAAGAAAAAACGGTGCCAAAAATGGCGATTACTGTACACCTTTGGACTTATATCTGCGGGCAGTCCGAGTAGAAATTCCTTCTAACCTACAGAGGATTTTCAGCAATGCCTCAGGGGTTTTGTGCTTACCCAAGAGCTCCATATCGAACTTTGTCGGCTGGAAGTCAAGAAAGTTGGGCACTGCCTTTTCCAATTCCTCAAGTTGCAGGGCCCACGGAACTGGAGCGCGGGAGGAAGAGTTGTCGTCCTGTAATATGTCCCTCATGGACTTCTCTGGAAGCGATTTTGTCCCGAGAAACCGAAGACCGAATTCTCCTCTTCGGTGCATTCCAGTGCCTTTGAGTTGAAACCTATCAGCCACTCGCTCATGTTTCTGCTGCGATCGAACAAGATAGGCCGACAGCACTCGAAATGGTGGAAGCAGGAGTTTGTGCATTTCCCATACACGGCGCACTCTCTCCTCCGTTGAATCCGATGATTCAATGATCCCGTCTACCCACGGCTGCTGATTCAGCTTTGCCCAGCGGAGCCCCTTTAAGAGCCTCATCACCGGCCTAATTCCCGCGTCCTCTCCAGAGTCAGGAGCCCGGTCGAGAAGATATCGCAAGGTAGATTTGTGCCACGCCGTTCCCTTGGAAGGACTCGGTCCACATTCGTTCAGCCAACTCCCGATCTTTCCAAGGGAGATTTTCCTACTCGTACACCATCTTACGAAGAACATGACCTTTATGCGGACCAGCTGCCGAAACCAGGGGGACTGCCATGCTGAAGGAGAACGGCCGTACTCTAAGAGCCACAGATCCTCGCCTGACTCTTCAAAGCGAGTGCGATAGAACCATTCGTCTCTATTTCTCATTCTTGGTGGCGATCAGGCGAATTATTCCGCTTTCTCTTCCTTAATTTTTGTGATCCGATTCACCTCTTAAATTCCGGACTTCGTTCAACTTATTGATTGCCAGGTACCTTTTTCTTTCCCTCTATCACTGGACTCAATCCGCTCTGCGTGTAATCAAGACTGCGATTCTCATTCATCAACGTTACGATGTGTTTCTGTTTGTCTAGTCCAGCGGTCACTTACTTGGCGTGTTTCTAATACTATCCAATGATTTCGTTCTCGTTACCAGTTCACGAGAGCACGCCGAGTTTCTTGGCGGCAAAATCGAGCACACGCGTTCCCGCGTAGCCGCCAACGATACCCACGACCAAAACGCTGATTAGGCTGTGTGCAATCATGGAATGCGTTTGGGGGACGACAGTAAAAACACACAGCCAAACGAGGACGATGGCGCCCATGATGCCGATGAAACTTCGCCACCAAATGGAGCCCTTCAGAGTATCTCGAGCAGCAATTCCACCGGCCACCCCACCAACGAGACACAAAACGACAACGAGCCAAAGCGAAATCTCAATCGCGATCCGCTGCTTGTTGTGACCCGGGGTCCACATATCCAAGCTGGCTGTGCCACTCCACGTTGGCTCCAAGTAAAACGTGGCGGTGCCATCGTTCGCGGATACATCAAAGGAATCTGGCTCTACGTGAAGGCTCGGATTCGTACTGGAGACGTTAACGTGGCGCTTGTGATCGGTTTGGATGCAGCGGCCCTGGTCGTCGAAGAAACAGCCGACCAGAGGTTCCCGGTCGATCAATGACATCTTTACGACGGATTCTGATGTCGCTGGCCCGAACCCGTATATCGGCGGTGAGAACACAACATGGATAGTGGAACTTCCTTGAACAGGCATTTTCGGGGCAGAGCTCACTAGTGAAATCGTCGCCTCGACCGGAGAACCTGACACGAGCTTTCCTTCCGCGGTCATTTCACCACGGTGAATCACCATGGGTTGAGGATTGAAGGTGCCATTGGACCAGGACATCCAAAGCAGAATGTCGGACGGAGCTCCCTTTCCGTCAGGCGCCATGTAATATACGCTGACGCGCGCGAAGTCCTTGCCATCAGAAAGTATTTCTTCCTTGCCAGTTGAATTCACGAGAAGTAGTTGCGGCGTGGTCGGCGGCTCGGCAGACGATGTGGCCGCGGGGGCAGGGGGCGGGTTTTGGAGTTCGGGTATTGCCTCTTCACCAAAGGAAGATTTCCAAGACGCCAGCATGAACCGAGGATGGATCCCTGGCGCGACCAGGAAATCGCGGTGTGATACGCCACTCGGCCTTGGCTTCTTTTCAGCCGATTTGGCGTGCTTGCGGGGAGGACTCACGATGAAAACCGTGTTGCCTGCGGAAAGCAATGAATCCGTGGCTTCCGCCACACGGATGTGAGTGACGCCGTATTCCGTAGCGACGAATGTCACGCTGCCGGAATTTTGCCCAACTGGAATCACCATTTGCTGCCGTTCTACTTTCTTCGAGGGAAATGTCACTTCCAGGTTTAGTGTGCACGGCCGTTCCCAAGTCGCGGGCTGATTGTCCGCGTTGCGCATGAAGACTCTGACCGAGACATTGGAATTGACTACAGCAGATGCGACTTCGGGCTGGACGTCAAGTTTGATCGGACCAGCAGCGGCGCGAGTTGCCATCTGGCGCATTTGGGACTGTTGTTGAACCTGTTGGGCCTGGGCAGCGACGTAAATTGCTGAGCACGCAATCCAGAAGGCCAATCCTGCGGAACAAATCCAAAAGATTTGGAAGCGTTTGCGTGCTGACATACTTATCCTCCTAGGCAGCGCTCCTGCAGCAGGCGCGCCGCTCTTCCTCAATGAAAGGAAAGACACATAGAATAGTGCTCGATCGAGAGAAAGCGTTTCAAGATCTTTGCTCACTGTTTACAGACGTAACGAAGCTACAAAAGCTAATCGGTAAACGATAGAGCGCGGGCATCCCTGCATCGTCGGGCAACCGCTTGACAACTATACCTAGATATAATATATCTCTCGCGGTTAATGGGCCATAACGTTAGAACGAGGAGAACCCGTATGATTGTGGGTGACCGGCTTCGCGTAATCCGCGACGAAAAGGAACTTTCTCAAGGTGACATTGAAAAGAGGACTGGCCTACTCCGTTGCTATATTTCTCGTGTTGAAAACGGGCATACCGTACCGGCCATCGAAACGCTGGAGAAATTTGCTCGTGCTCTAGAAGTGCCTATGTACGAGCTCTTCTACGAGGGTGACGAGCCACCCAAACTATTGAATCCACCCCTGCGAAAAGATGACAAAGACGCTTGGGGCAGCTCCGGCAAGGATGCAAGGTTTCTGAGCAAGCTTCGGCGTGTGTTAGGCAAAGCCAACGAAAAGGATCGGAAGCTCGTCCTATTCATGGCTCAGAAAATGGCTCGTCGCTAATTTCACGACTTCCCTCGCCACGGCCTTTGAGATCTGTCTTCCGACTTACCTCTTAGACTCAGAATTTTCGCTTCTCGGACGAGTCGCACATCGACGTAACCCCCGAGGACACTCAAAAACAAATGCCATTTGCTGCGCGGAAAGGAAAATGGGTGGTCCCGGTTCTTGACAGCAGAGTCTAGCGTCACAAGTCTTGGGCGACGCGAAATGCTGACTCGATTCGGCCTTCGCGTCTGATTGTGCCCGAGTGATGGGCTAAACCGGAAGTTATTCCGGCCCAGAAGTCCGGGTCTGGGAAGTTGCGATGGTCTTAAGTATCTTAAGTGCCTGCCAGTTGAGAAGTCTCATCCGCTCTCCAGCAACAATTCATATCTCAGCTCGCTAAGTCAACCACTTCACGTAAACTTTGGGCGCGGATTTCGGTTCAGGTTTTCTCTGAGTTGATCTTTTGTCCATCTTGGGAACTAAGTCGGCGAGCAGCTGGCGGGCAGAGTTGTAAGGTCGGAGATAAGCCTCTTCCAAGTCTGGCGGACGGTCAGAAAGCTTTGCTCGCAACTCTTTGTCAACTTTTCTCAAGCGCTTTCCAATAGCGCGCAAACAAAGACAGCAAAATCCATTCCCACCGTATATGACGTCTTTAAGATGGCAGTGGAGGCAGCCGTAAGTGGCAAAATATAGGCGCAACCGTTGGTGATGCTCTGCCGGTAGGAGCCTCTCGATACTTCTGCGCAGTTTTCTTGTGAGAAAAAATGGTGGGAGGGTTCTCTTACTTTTCCGGATGGGCGTCAATAAGCCCTCTCTGCGAGCCGGGCGATTTTGGAGGCTTATAAGTTTCTCGGGTGACATTTATCCAGAACCTTCTGAACTTGATTCATGCTCACATGCGCGTACTTCTGAGTAGTACCAACACTGACGTGCCCCAACATTTCCTGAATCATCCTGATGTCCGCACCATGGTCGAGCAAATGAGTCGCGAACGTGTGTCTGAGGAGCTGAGGGTGCACATGGAGACCAACCTTGAGCCCTATTCTCATAACCACCCAGCGCACGGTTACGCAAGCCAGAGGCTTCTTCCCGATTGTCAAGTCTCGAATTGGATTTGGAGTGTCTCGCTTTAGCCTTCTTAACGCCTGATCGTACGTTAGCCCTTCTCGCTTAGGAACATACCAAGGAACACGATGCGTGCGTTTCATTGCTGGGTCGTACTCATAGAAGTAGGAACGCCACGCGCCATTCGGAGTGGAAATTAAGTTCAACCTTCGGGATAAGGAGCGGGCAACAAACAGATATCCGCTTCTCCGTTTTCCGATATACCGGCGGAGATAACCCGAAATTGCCCGAGGAAATAAGATATATCTGTATCCACATTTGCCGAGCACGCGTATTCGCCGAGCCTCCAAATCTACATCCTCAACCCGCATACTGCGAACTTCTCCAGTACGTGCTCCTGTACCGTAAAGGACTTCAATCATGGTTCGCTCGTGGAGATTGCGGGCGGCTGACAAGAGCAAGCGCATTTGCTTCTCAGTGAGCACTCGCGGAACAATTCGTCTCAGACGTCGCAAGCGAACGAAGCGCGGGGGAGACCAATTGATTAGTCCCCCCATGTTGAGAAAATCAAAGAAGCAACGGAGAGCGCTCATGACCCTCCATATGGTTGCTTGCTTAAGACCCTTCTGCGCAATTGAAGCCAAGAAATCTCGGACGTCAAGATGTGTGACATCTGTGGCTGGGATGTCATTGAGAAATTGGAAAAGCGACAAAACGGAAGCCAAATAGTAGCGGTTCGTGTTTGCAGAATATCCCAGTACTCTCAGCCAGCGCGCAAACTGCGAGGCTAGTTCCGCGTTGAATTCGCGCGTGGAGGGCATAGCAGAATTGGGTGAGTACACACTGGGTTCAACGATTTGTCAACCTCTGAAGTCAGGACGTTAGAAGGATGCTTTCCCCGAAGTCACTTGCCACCACCAGATTGGGTGAGCACACAAACAGCATCAGATCGTAGCAATAGCACAATTCAGCGAAGGGGGATGTTGCGATTACTCTGGGCAAAGCCGCGGAACCGACTTTGGCTCACTAGGATGACTCGGTATGCTCTGCGCTCTCAGTGGTCGCCTCGATCAGATACTTCGGGCGGCGGCGGGATTCGTCAAGGGCGCGCCATACATACTCGCCCAACACACCCATCATAAGCATCTGAATGCCACCAATCACAAGTACCACCACCATTAATGACGTCCACCCTTGCGGAGGGTGGCCGTGGAGGGCGTTGAAGACGACGAAAACCGCATAGAAAAAGCCGATCACGGCCACAAGGAAGCCCAGATAGGACATGAGTCGGATCGGAACGTAAGTGAATGACGTGATGGAATCTACCGCGAGCTTCAGTTTTTTCTCCAAGTCCCATCCCGAGCGTCCGTGAAGCCTTGCTTGCTTCACGTAGGGAATCGCTTTCTGCCGGAAACCCATCCAAGTGATCAATGCGAAGACGCTGGCATTCGTCTCGCTGAACTGGTGTAGGGCATTCACCACGCGGCGGTCCATGAGGCAGAAATCCGCCCCCGTGGCGGGCATCTCATGCATCCCAACCACGTGACGCATGATCCAGTAATACAAGCGAGAGAAGCCCAGAGTCCTTGCCTTTTCCCCCTCCCGACGAATGCGCACAGCCCAGATAACTTGATTGCCCGACTGCCATTCTCGAATCAGGTCGGGCAACGTTTCGGGCGGGTCTTGCAGGTCGGCCGCCATCAAGACCACACAATCACCGTTCGCCTGCTGCATGCCGCAGGCAATGGCGCTGTGCGAACCGAAATTGCGGGCGAGACGGAACCCGCGAATCTTCAGGTGTTCTTGAGAGAGCTCAGACAACATTCCAAAGGTGTCATCCGAAGAATGGTCGTCCACAACGATCCACTCCCATTCCACCTCCATGGACCTCATCACTTTCGAGAGCCGCCCGAAAAGGACGGGCAGATTCCGTGCCTCGTTGTAGGCGGGCGTGACAACGGACACGAAGGGACGTCCGTTTACCCTGGTCTGTGCTTGCCTAGTGGAGTCAGCCTGAAGCATGGGATCTGTTTGCCTCTTGTGGTGTCGCAACAGCTACGCGAAGGGCATTCGCAACCCGCTCCTGGTCCTCATCGGTCATCTGATGGAAGAGGGGCAAGATCAATGTGTGGTCCTGTGCTCCCTCGCTCTCTGTGAGCCCCTGGCTTGCGAGGCCTTGATAAGGCTGCTCGCGGTGAGAGCACATCACGCCCCGTCGAGTTGCGATACCCTGGTCTAGCAGTTGCTGCATCACTTGGCGCTGATTGCATTCCTTCGGCAGGCGCACGCAATAACTTTGCCAGTTACTGCGTGCCCAAGAGGCCTCGGAAGGAAGCGTCAATCCGGGTAGATTCGCGAACATCTCCCCGTATCGCCGAGCGAGCAATCGCCGTCGCTCGATGATCATAGGAAGCCGTTTGAGCTGCTCACGGCCCACGGCCGCTTGAATATCAGTCATCCTATAGTTGAAGCCAATGACCGGATAAGACTCAAAAACCGCCTCGTTGGATCCGTGGCGCACCGTGTCCGGGACGCTCATACCGTGCTGTCGCCAAAGGCGGAATTGCCGGTCATACTCCGGATTGGAAGTTGTCAACATCCCCCCCTCCCCCGTGGTGATGAGCTTGCGGGGATGGAAGGAGAAACATGCGATGTCTCCGTGCGGTTTGCCTATTCTTTCCCAGCTACCTTTCCAAAGAATTTCGCTGCCAATCGCGCAGGCCGCATCTTCGATGACTGGCAGGCGATGCCTCCGGCCGATTTCGAGTATCGCCGCGAGATTGCAAGGCATCCCTAACTGGTGCACGCAAAGGATTGCGCGCGTGCGTTCTGTGATCGCCGCTCGGATTCTTGAAGGGTCGATGTTGTATGTATCCGGCTCAATGTCAACGAAAACAGGGGTTGCGCCGCAATACCGAATACTGTTGGCTGTGGCGATAAAGGAGTGGCTAACGGTAATCACCTCGTCGTCGCGGCGTACGCCCACTGCTAACAAGGCGAGGTGCAAAGCGGCTGTGCAATTGGAGACCGCGCAGGCATGTTGGGCACCCACGTACTCGGCAAACTCACGTTCGAGTGCGGCAACCTGTGGGCCCTGCGCTATCCAGCCGGAGCGGATTGATTTGGAGACCGCGACTGACTCTTCAATCCCCAGAAGCGGTTTCGCAATCGGGATACTGCGGCGAGTCGAAAGGGACTCAGGTTTCTCATGGGGTCGGCCTATTCCTAGATAAAGAAGGCCGGCCCGTTGGACCTGGTCCTGTGTCCAGAGGTTGCGTCCATCCACGACGGCTTTAAGACCCCGCGCTGCCAATTCTGCAAAATCCATGATCTCGTATGTCTCGTGGGCGGTGTTCAGGATGAAGACGGTCGCCACTGTGGAATCCGAGAAGCTACCCGGGACAAAACCATGTGCACGGATCTCCTGGTCCGAGTAGAGGGGATCATGCAAGTAAACCTGCGCGCCGCGACGAAGCAATTCTTCTCGGAGCTGGAAAGCTGGCGAACAAATATGTTCCTTCACTTGCGGGCGAAAGCCGAGCCCCAGAATCAACACGCGATATCCTTTGAGTGTACCCCACACTCTTTCGAGACGGTCCAGAGTCGCGCGTGGTTGCTCGTCGTTGATGGCCCGCGCGAGTTTCGCCAAGCTCGTCTCGGTGCCACGTTCCTCGCTGTCGCGAATCAGGAAATGCGGATAGACGGGCGTGCAGTGTCCTCCGACGCCGATGCCGGGCAGTAGCAGCGCCGCTTCGTCGTCGGAATTGGCGGCGCGCAGAACAACTCCGAAGTCCACGCCGACTCGCTCAGCATAAGAGGCCAGTTCATTACTGAGGGCGATATTTACGTCGCGGTAGACCATCCCCGCGAGTTTGACCAACTCGGCGGCTTCGAGCGAATTCACGTTTTCGACGGGAGCGCCCAAGTATTCAGAATAGAATGACGCACCGCGCTCGGCGGCCTGCGGCGTAATCCCCCCGACCACCTTAGTATTCTCGGTTAGCCGCTGCAGAACAAATCGGCTCTTCACCCGCTCGGGTGAGAATACAACGTCAAAATCCTCTCCGGCCTTGAGGCCGCTTTCCTCAAGAATTCGTGCGAGCCGCCGCGTACCTCCCACCGGCAGGGTTGTCTCATAACTAATGAGCGTGCCAGGTTTCAGACGGCTAGCGATCTGGCGCGAAGCTGCTTCGATGACCGAAGTATCGGCCCGGTAGCCGGAGGTCAGTAGCACAGGAACTATCACCACCACCACATCGCTTTCAGCAACGGTTGCGGGTGTGTTCGTGCTCGCACTCAGGCGACCGCCTCGGACCATCTCCGAGAGCAATTCCTGGATACCAGGCTCCTCGATCGGAGAAACGGCCCGATTGATGGCCTCAACGACCTCGGACCTGACATCGCAGGCAACTACGTGTGCGCCTCGCCGGGCGATCTGGCAAGCCAGAGGCAGACCCATTTTCCCGGCTCCGACAACTGCTACCCGCATCTAGGCGCCTCCCTGACGAAACCATTCAAGAGTGGCTTGCAGCCCTTGCTCGAGATCCACTTTCGGTTCGAATGCAAGCATTTTCCGCGCTCTGTCAATCGACGGTACACGCGCACGTACCTCTGCGCGTTCAATAGCCTGCATGCGGATCGTAGCACCTGGAACGAGCGCAGCAATGCGCCTCGCAAGACCCAGAGTGGTCTCTACCTCTCGAGGATTGCCGAGGTTGAAGACTTGGCTAGCGGAATCGGGGGTATGCAAGATGGACGCTACGCCATCCACCAAGTCGGACACATAGCACCACGCACGGATCGCAGACCCTTCTCCGTAAACCGTGAGAGGCTGTCCGGCTATCGCTGCGCGACAAAAATTGCCGATGGCCCCCTCCCCTGACTGTCGGGGCCCGTAGATGTTGAACGGCCGCACGACAGTAGCCCCAAAATGGTGCTCCTCAGCATACCGCAGTGCAAAATGTTCGCCAGCGAGCTTACTGGTGGCGTACACCCAGCGGCGGTCCGAAACCGGCCCAATTCCAAGCGGAGATGATTCTTGCACCCACAGGGCGTCTGGTCCGAAGACTTCGCTGGTGGAAAAATGTATAAACCTTTTCACCCCGTTCTTTACCGCCGCCTCGAGCACGTTGACAGTACCAAGAATGTTCACCCGAAGGGTCAGTAGCGACTCGTTGTAATAGCTTGAAACGCCGGCGATTGCCGCTAAGTGAATTACGGTATCAACCCCTCGCAGAGCTTCTTCGAGGGACGAAACATCGAGGACATCGCCGGAGATTTGTGAGACGTTTTGATCTTGCGCCAGAAGGGGTGCCCACCGAAGTGAGTTACGTCGGAAATTATCAAACAAAATGACTTCTGTTTCCGAGCGCAGACGCTCAGCTAGGTGGGTGCCAAGAAAGCCGGCTCCGCCGGTAATCAGGATCCGACTTCCTTGGATTTCATTCGATGGAATTTTTCACCCGTTCTCGAATCGCGCCCGAACACCGGTGGGTTTTGGCGCGGCTCGTTCTTATCTGTCGCGCCTAGAACGCAGAACTCGCGCCGGAACACCTGCCACAATAGCGTACTCGGGGACGTCGTGAGTCACGACGGCACCTGCACCCACGATGGCGTGCGCACCTACGCGAACGCCGGGCAGTATCGTTACGTTGACGCCAATATCGGCCCCATAGCCAATGAAGACAGGCTTGATCTGAAGATTCGTCGCAATGATCGGAACATCCAAGGGCTCGCCTGTATGCGTTGAGCCAAGAACTTTCGCTCCGGGTCCCCATCCAACATAGTCCTCAAGAACGAGGTCGCGGGCGTCGAAATAGGCCTGCGGGCCAATCCAGACGTGATTTCCGATCCGACAGGTACCGTCAAAGCGGCCCTGGATCATGGTTTGGGCTCCGATGAAGACACAGTCGCCGATTTCCATTGTCTCCGGATGCTTCAAGACCACGCCAGTTCCAATCTGGATGTCGCTCCCCACTCGTCGGCAAAGGGCTCGGAAGATGACCCGTCGCAGGGAAACGTCCATGGAGCTTTCGCCTTCACGGAAGCGGGCGAACATCACCGCGAGTGCTTCGGTCGAATGTTTTTCGCGCAGCCACGCGGCACATTCCGTTTCCCACACCGGGTCGGCAGACGGCTGCGCACATCCAAAGCTCGGGCTGACTTCTCGGGTCGTCAACTTGCTCCTTTCGTCAGCTCCTCAATTCGAAGCCGTGATGACCCGATCAAAGCAGCTGCGACCTGGTGAATCGCTTCTGTTGAGAGTTCCGGAAACATGGGCAGCGACAGTTCCTCGGCGGCCATCGTTTCCGCCTGGTGAAAGCTGCCTGTGCGATAGCCGAGGTCTGCGTACGCTGGAAGAAGATGAACTGGAAACGGATAGTGAATGCCGCTCTGGATCCCCTGTCCCGTGAGCACCTGTTGTAGAGCCACGCGCTCTGGCGTGCGGATGGCATAGACGTGATACACATGCCGTGCGTACGCCATTGCCTGCGGAGTTTGCACATTGCTTCCAGTCAATAGCGCATCGTAGAGAGCTGCATGTGTGCGACGCGCTTCGGTCCAGGTCTCCAGGTAGCGTAGCTTGACACGCAGAATCGCTCCCTGTAGACCCTCCATGCGGTAATTGAATCCTTTCAACACGTGATGATACTTGTGCTCCTGGCCCCAGTCGCGCAACATGCGAATTGTACGATCATACCCAGACTGGTTGGTCACCACCATTCCGCCCTCACCATACGCGCCGAGGTTCTTGCCCGGGTAGAAACTGAAGCAGCCGAGGTCCCCAATGGAGCCGACCCTGCGGCCTTTGTATTCGGCGCCATGCGCTTGAGCGGCATCTTCTATGACAACCAGATGATGCTGTCGGGCGATCTCGAGGATGGGGTCCAGATCGGCCGGATGCCCGTAAAGATGCACGGGCAGGATCGCCTTCGTGCGTCTTGTGATGGCGCGTTCGATCTGAGTGACATCAATCGTGTAGGAGCGGGGATCGATGTCCACGAAAACAGGGCGTGCACCGGTATAAACGATGGCAGCAACGGTGGCCACAAATGTGAAGGGGACGGTGATGACCTCGTCGCCCGGGCCTATACCGGCGGCAAGAAGCGCCACGTGCAAGGCACTTGTTCCTGAGTTCACAGCGATCCCATGACGTGCGCCGGAAAAATCCGCAAATTCTCCTTCAAACGCCGCCACCTCGCTGCCAAGCACAAACTGGGAGGTCTCGAGAACGCGGTCAATGGCTTCGCGGATCTCTGTTTTAATGGTGTGGTATTGAGCTTTCAGGTCGACCAAGGGAATCATGCGTGCATCCTTCGGCCCCCAAGTTCGACAAGCTTTCCGCGTGCCTTCATGGACTCCGTGGCGGCCTCCAAAATACGCACGACCTGCAGACCAGCTTCTCCGCCGGTGATGGGTTGACGGCCGTTTTCAATCGCCTCTATGAATTCTTGCCCTTCAACCCTCAGAGCTTCAGTGATGTCTAACTTAGGAGCCCACATATCGCCCATCCGGTAGCCGACACGCTCCTGGTACGCGTGTTCGGTGTGACCGGCGTTGATGGTCACTCCCCTATCATAGACCTTGACCTTCTCCGTAATCTCCATGTCGTCGTACACAATCATCTGGCGGCTGCCGCCGATCAAGGTCCGGCGCACCTTAACCGGCGCCAACCAGTTCACATTGATGTGGGCGATCAGCATTCCTTCGAAGAAGGCCGTAATATAGGCGATGTTTTCCTTTCCTCCTTGGAAATGATTCATGCCTGTGGCTGCTATGGCGCAGGGCACGCGTCCAAGTACGTAGATCATGATCGCCAAGTCGTGGACCGCAAGATCCCAGATCACGTCTACGTCGTGTTGAAATAGTCCCAGGTTGACGCGCACCGAGTCGTAGTAATAAATCTCGCCGACTTTGCCTTCGGCGACCAGTTCGTGAATCTTCCGGACGGCGCCGGTATAGACGAAGGTGTGGTCCACCATGAGCACACGTTTGCGCCGCGCGGCCTCTTCCATCAAACCGAGCGCTTGCTCCGAATTGGCGGTCAGTGGCTTTTCCACCAGCACGTGCTTGCCGGCCCGCAGTGCTTCTGAGGCCAGGTCGAAATGAGTGGAAACCGGAGTGGCCACGGCGATGGCGTCGATGGAAGGGTCCCCAATCAGGTCCAGCCAGTTTGTGGTGGTACGAATCGCAGGATAGCGCCTGCCCACCAATTCCAAACGTTCAAGGCTTAAATCGCAGACCGCAGTCACCTGAGTACCAGGCAGTTCAGCGAAATTCCGAAGTAAATTGGGACCCCAGTAGCCATAGCCAATCAAGCCGACCCGTACCATTTGCCTCTCCCTATGCCCGGGCCGTCAGAACGAAGCCGGCGAGGATCACGAACATTCCCAGCGCTCTCTGCCACGAGATGTGTTCCCTGAAAAAATATGCGGCCCCGAGTGTGACCAGGACGAATGTTAGGCTTACGAACAATGGGTAGCTGAGACTCAGATCCTCAGTAGAGAGCACACGGAACCATATGATAGCCGCAACCCCGTACAAAACGATTCCGACTACAAACATAGGTTGTCGACAGAGCCCGAGGACCTGGTCCTTTACTCTGTCCAGAGAGAGGGTGAACCCCCCGGCACGAAGAATCCCGCCTCGGAGTAGCAGATTCGCCCCGACCGTGCAAAGCGCGCTCGTGATTAGCAGAACCAAACCACGGCTCGTCATGTGCCTCTCCTCTTGCGGCGGATATCCCCCAGAACTCGCGCCGGAACGCCTGCCACCATTCCGTAGTCCGGCACGTCTCTGGTGACCACAGCACCCGCCCCCACCAGCGCACCCTCACCAATTGTCACGCCGCCCAGGATGGTTGCATTACTTCCGATGGAGGCTCGCGTCTTAACCCGAGTCTTACTCACCTTCCAGTCGGCCTCGGTTTGCAGGCTATTGTCTGAGTTCACAGCCTGCGGGTATCGATCGTTGATGAACATTACGCCATGGCCCACAAAGACCCCGTCTGAGATCGAAACGCCGGTGCACACAAATGTGTGGCTGGAGATCTTGCAATTCCGGCCAATCTCAACACCTTTTTGAATCTCCACAAACGCTCCGATCCTTGAGCCATCACCTATGGTGCACCCGTAAAGATTCACTAAGCTGGGCTGGTGGATAACAACATCTTTGCCTAAAACCACATCCGGAGCGATCATCGGTCCGTCTCTGTCCCCACCATCCGAACAAGCCCGGGCCTGTGCCCCGCGGCAAAAGTCCCTCCATGGATCAACCGCCGAAAGCGTGGCGCCATAGCATCACTTGGCCGACTACGGACAAGAACAAAAGCGCGAGCAGACGCTGCAGATTGAAGCCCGGGACCACATCAAAGGCGACAATCCCCAAGAAGGGTGCCAGTTGAAGCAGATAACGGTCATAAAAGGGCATGTTCCCGCCAACTCCTACCTGTTCCCCGATGAAGAACACAATCGCCAGCAGCGCGAAGACCACAAGGGGAGATGAAAACAAACTGGCCCCGCGCGACCATACCTGGAGACCCAATGCTAAAGCATTATAAATGGTGACAACCGCAATCAGCGCGAAAATAATGAATTCACCCGCGGGCACTCGCTCGCCGATGTGAACCAATGACTTTAGGGGGCCTGGCTGTAACAGATAGGACCGAAAATATGTAGCTCCAATTCCAGCTAAAGCGGCAAACAAGAGTGCTCGTTGGTATTGCGCGAACCTCAAGCGCAGCATGACCGGGAAAGTCAGCGGAACAAGATAGAGTGCGACATAGAAAACGGTGACGACCGGTCTGAGGATGCTTGTGCCGACCTCGGTGTTTAACATGTTGCGCGCCACGCCGGGACTTGTGAATCCTCTCCATGTTAGGGCCAAAAGAAGCACGGGAATGATCGCAGTTGCGAGGGAAAGGATCACCGCAACAGACCTGAGCGACGATTTCTCAACCGAACCTCGGCGCGATTGGATTGAGGCGGCTAGCACTGCCGCAGGCAGCAGCATCAGATAATACTGTCGGCAGGTAACCGCAATGCCCATGAACAGGCCCCCGATCATTGCAGTTAGTACAAGACGGGAAGTAATCGTTGGCTGGAATATTGATTCCACCCAAATCAATACAGCCATCATTGCGAAGAGAAGCGCGGGCCCTTCGGTCAACACAGACGCACTCGCGGTGGCCGCGTGGGGGAAGACAAGGGTGACGAGAAGAGCGGAAAACCAAAGTTGAGGAAATCTGCTACCACGCGCGCCGATCAATATCCCTACACCCAACAGAAGCCAACTCAAGAGCGCACCCAGCCGCGCCGCTCGTAACTCGTTGCCACCAAGCAGCCGAACGGCAGCGGCCATCCATAGAAAGCTTGTGGGTCCCGGCGCGTTCACACTACGTCGAACCGTATCTACGGATACGCCTTCGCCAGCATAACGGTGAACGTCCAACACATTATAGACGTCATCATAGATGGGGTGTTTGACGAAACCGATAAACAATAATGCCGAGATTGTGTTTAGGATGAGAAAAAAAACGGCCAAGTGATCGTATCTCCAGGATCGGGATCGCCAAGTCGTGGTTGTTAAACCATGGGGTAGCAGGGCTGCTCCTGGAATAGTGTCAGTCCTCACGCTGACCAGTCCGAGTTCTTGTACCGGTTTCACTGAGAGAGTCTACATCATAGACGGGGGCTGTGAAATTATCTGTTCCGTCATCACGAAGTTCATCTATTTTCCTGTGGCCACAACTTTGTGCGCCGCTGTTGCGTTGGCTTTGATGCTAGCCGACCGAAGGGTGCAATTCCTGATTACACAAACTGCGTTTTGCTTCCTTGCCTTCTTGTCAGTCCTACGGTTTCAGGCTCACTACGCGGTACCTCTAGCTGCCGCTCTCTTTGCCCTGCTCGTGCAGGCTATCTGGCATGTTCGGCGTTAAGATCGAGGACGCCAGGCCGAGATTGGCCTATCTCGTGTCGTCGTTCTATTTGCGATAGTCTTGTCACCCATGCCGAGTCTAAAATCATGCGAAATAGGATTTATCTAGCGAATGACATTATACTCAACGAGCTTATGCCAAAGAAATTCAAGGGGCGGTTTCTTATCGTTGGGGTGCTCGTGGGCATCATCGTCACGAAGATCCTGCTCCAATTCCGCTGACAATGAATCAGCCCATCTACATCGTCCGTGCCCCAATCTTCTTCGCCGCCATTCTTGGCTTTGTCTTTCTGTTTCTCTGCTTCATCGACCGTTTCCGCAAAAAACGAATCTCTTTCGGGTTCAACATCGTTGTCGCCCTCATCATTGCTGCCTTTCTCCTGTTCGTCGCAGAGGCCGGACTGCAATGAGACTCCACTTCGACCCGCGTTGAATTCGCGCGTGGAGGGCATCGCAGATTGAGGTGAGCACATGCTGTGCTCAACGATTTGTCAACGAATACCACCTGGACCCGGCACGACTTGCCCTTGAGGCCTTGGCCCTCGCGAAGCTCCCGCCTGCATAGCGGGGAAAATGCGGTCGCGCAGTTTCAGAATTGGAAATTCAATGAGTTGTGATAGGAATATCCCCAACACGATGGAACCGGTCATGTAAAAAAGAAGGCCAACTACATGTCCCATTTGTACATGGAGAATGCGAGTCATGAAGCTGAATCCCCAAGACTCGACCGGAAGGTGCCAGAGATAGACCGAGTAGGAATACATTCCGACGTACGCGAAGCCGGTTCCAATCCGATTGAACAGCTTAGTGAGCGGGCTAGGAAGTACTTCGCGAACGCGCAAACATAAAATCAAAGCGAGTCCAAACCCCAGGTACAACATCGTGAGCCCTAGGGTCAGCATGAAACGGCCTTCGATTTGAAAAATCAAACAAGAGGAGAGTAAGGCTCCCGAAAGAGCTGCCAAAATAAACTGTTTCTTTGATGAATCGAACAACTTATCGAGAACGCCGGGCTGAAAATGGTAGAGGTAGCCCAAGAGAACGCCAAAGAAGAGCGCATCAAGACGGCAATGCGTGGTGGCATACGCCAAGCGGTACCATGTCCAAATTTTCAATTCTGCGGAAGTAATACTGAACACCGTCACAACCCGCAAGGCGAGGCAGATTGCTGCCACGGCCAGGAAGGCTCGCGGCATGGCATGGAAAGGATCGGTCCGATTGGAAGAATAGCGGATGAGGAGAAGAAAAAAGAGAGGGAGCAGAATGTAGAAATGCTCCTCAACGGCGAGCGACCAGGTATGCCCCCAGATAAGGGAACCATAGTTCTGGACATAAAGCATTTCGGAGAGGTACCGGCCGAGCGGGGCCACCTGGTGGAACAAGATCTGGTAGAGGAGCGTGATGAGCAGGAGAAAGTAAAATGCCGGGTAGATCTTCAAGCCACGGCGGATAAAGAAACGTTTGAAGTCGATTGAACCGCTCTTCTTGTATTCGACGAAAAGTAGTCCCGATATGAGGAAGCCGCTGAGCACAAAAAAGAGGTCAACGCCCACGCGTCCGGCGGCTTCGAGGCGCGTAGGATTGACGCCGTGACAAACCAAGACCAGCAGGACCGCGATGCATCGCAACACATCTAGTCGCTTGTTTCGCATTGGCGCTGAGGGGTTTTAGTATGCCACGGTCCACCGGATTGCGCTCGATGGGTACGCTCGGCCCTGCAGTGCTCGGTAAGATCTATTTCTGCCAGCTGGGAGCGCACAATTCTTGGCTGTAAGTCTGTGAAACGGTCCAGAAGCCCCATTCTGGGAAGCTGCCTTGGCCCCAAACCTCACTTGAGAGTGTAGTCGTCGTTTTGCTGGCAATCGCGATCCATCGGCACTCAAGCAAGCGACGCGTTCCGACGCAAAGTCCTGTAATCAACTCTAACCGGACAAGCGAAAGTACACGGTCCCGTGGCCAGCGACTGTCCCAGAATAAGGCCAGGGAGGGAGCAGTTTCGACCACTCTCGCTAGGTGAGACTTGCGCTGTCGAGCGGGAGTGCTACTCTTTCGCTAGCAACCCGCACGGTCGGAATCTGAATCAAAAAGGGCAAGGCAATCCGTCGTACCGTTAGCGCATGCTCCAGTTTCTGAAAATTCGGCGCAAGGGAAACACCGCCTGGACGGCGGCTATCCTACTGGCATTCTTTGCCTTGGCCCAGTTGGCGCTTCTCCAACCGCGCTCTTCCTTAGCTTGCGCTAGTGGTCCCGCGACGCGGATCGAAACGCAATTCGTGATCGCCGATTTCGACGGCGACAACCGCCCGGACCTTGCGGTCTTCCAGGTGAGACAAGGCAGCGCTTCGGCCACTCGCTACTTGATCGTCTTCCGACTGAGTACCGGACGGCCTCAGGCCGTAGGTGTCGAGGCGCCCGCGGGCGGACTGTACCTGAAGCCGCGCGACATAAACGGCGATGGCCGCCCCGACCTACTTGTTGCGACGACCTGGACAGGCCGACCGGTTGCTGTCCTGCTGAATGATGGCGGTGGAAGATTCACGAAAG
>Ga0210384_10000807_pt1 | contig 45881 bp, 43 predicted proteins | sample IncBWH2MmetaG_FD_160574 | JGI IMG/M metagenome (GOLD analysis project Ga0210384, IMG submission 160574) | Forest soil microbial communities from Barre Woods Harvard Forest LTER site, Petersham, Massachusetts, United States - Inc-BW-H-2-M | ecosystem: Environmental > Terrestrial > Soil >... | reverse complement strand
ACGCGCGGCCGCGATCTCCTCCCGGGCCTGGTCACGCCGACCAGCGCGCCCGAAGAGGCGGGCGAGAGCGAGCGCGCTGCGCCACTGCCCCGGCTCCGCGCCGATGGCCGCGGCCCTGGCCTTGGCGTCCCGCAGCACCGCGAGCGCCTCCTCGACGCGACCCAGCATCGCGAGTGCCTCGCCTTCGATGCGACGGGCATCCGCGACGAATACCCGCATCTCCGGCGCGATGCCCCCGGCGTGGCGCGCCGCCGCGAGCGCCTCCTCGGCCCGGCCGGCCCGCAGCCGCATCTCGGCCTGGGCGATGAGCGGGCGCAGCGCGTGCTTGATGCCCCCGCCCGCCTGCTCGATCGCGTCCGCCAGGTATCGCGCGGCGCCCTCGTCGTCGCCCGCCTGCAGGAGATCCTCGCCGAGATTGCCGAGCGCGTCCGCGGTCCACAGCGAGGTGCCGAGCTCGCGCGCGGTCGCGAGCATCTCCTCGTGAACCCGCCGGGCCCCCACCACATCCCCGCAGGCCCGGAGGACGCGCCCGCGGCCGGCCAGGGCCAGGGCGGTCCACTCGCGATGCCCGATCTCGCGGGCGATCGCGAGCGCCAGGTCCGCCTGCTCCGCCGCCACGCCGTAGACGCCGAACGGGATCGCGATCTCCGCGGTGGCGGCCCGCACGTAGGCCTCCGCGCCCCGGGCCCCGGTGGCCTGCGCCAGCGCGAGCGCCTGCTGGACCGACGGCTGGCCGGCTAGCCAGCCGTCGTGAGCGCTGCGCACCGCGGCCAGGCTGACCAGCGCGGACAGCTCGGTCCCGCGGTCTTCGAGCCGCCGCAGCCGGGGCAGCGCCTCGGCGACGTAGCGCTCGGTGTCGGTCACCGCCCCGAGCATCCACGCGTTCATGGCGAGCATCTCGAGCGTCCGCGCCTGGCCCGGCTCGTCGCCGATCTCGCGGAACAGCCCCAGGGCCTGCTCGAGCTCGCTCCGACTCTCGGTCAACCGCCCGAGGTTGAGCTGCATCACCCCGAGCCGGGCGCGCGCCTCGCCGAGGGCGCGACGATCGCCGGACGCCTCGATCAGGGCCACCCCGCGACGGGTCAGCTCGATGCCCTTCTGGTAGTCCTTGTGCCCGCCCCAGAGGGAGCCGAGCGTCCACAGCAGCCGCCCGCGCACCGTCGGCGCGTCGAGCGGCTCGGCCAGGGCCAGCGCGGCCTCCAGATCTCCCCGCGCGTGCTCGAACTCGCCGAGCACCGCGCCCACGTCGGCGCGCGCCTCGAGGAGCCGGATGCGCGCCTCGGGTGGCAGCCCGCCCCGCTCGGCTGCGATGAGCGCCTGGTCGTAGCGCGCCCGCGCCTCCTGGTTCGCATAAGCGCCACGGGCCGCCTCCGCCGCCCGCTCCGCGTGTCGGGCCGCGGGCGCCCACGCCTCGGCCTCGGAGTAGTGGTACGCCAGCACCGGCGCCAGCTCCGTCACCCGCGCCGGGTAGAGTGCCTCGAGCGCCTCCGCGGCTCGGCGGTGCAGGTCGCGGCGGCGCGGGACGACCAGGCTGGCGTGGGCCACGTCCTGGGTGAGCGCGTGCTTGAAGACGTAGACCGGCTCCTCGGCACCAGCCCGCTCGTAGAGGAACTCGAGCCGCGACAGCTCGACGAGATGCGGCGGCAGCGCGATCGCGTCGTCGAAGATCGCCCCCAGCACCCGGACCGAGAACTCGCGGCCGAGAACCGAGGCGGTCTGGAGGATCCGCTTCGGCAGCTCGGGCAGCCGATCGATGCGGGCGGTCAGCACGCCGTGGACGGTGTCGGGAACCGTGAGGCCCCTCGCCGACCCCGCTTCGTCGCCGACGACACGGGTCAGCTCCTCGAGGAAGAACGGGTTGCCCTCCGCCTTGTCGAGGATCAGCCGGGCTCGCGGATCGGCGTCCACCACGTCCGGCAGGAGCGAGCGCACCACCGCCAGGCTGTCGTCGGCGGCCAGCGGCCGCAGCGAGAGCTGGGTCGCGTAGGAGCGATCCATCCAGGCCGGGCGATAGCCCGGCCGATAGGTGGCGAGCAGGAGGATCGGCGCGCGGGCCAGCCCCTCCACGAGCGATCCGAGATAGGACTCCGAGGTCTGGTCGATCCAGTGGAGATCCTCGACCACGAGGATCAGCGGGCGCCGGCGGGCGGCCAGCAGGGCCATCCGTCGGAGCGCCTCGAACGTGCGGGCCATGATCACGTCCGCGCCGAGGCTCGACAGGCGATCACCTGGATCCTTCACTCCGAGCAGGTGGAGGAGATACGGCTCGGTCTCGCCGGGGTCGAGCGCGAGTGTCTCGAGCGCCTCGCGCACCTTCGCGCCGATCGCCTCTGGGCCGTCCGCGTCGAGGATGCCGCACCCGGCGCGGACCAGGTCGAGCACCGGCAGATACGGAATGCTCCGGCCGTAGGAGAGGCAGCGACCCTCGAGATAGGTCACCGCGCGCCCGGCCAGCGCCCGCCGCAGCTCCAGGATCAAGCGGGACTTGCCCACGCCGGGCTCCCCGACGATGCCGGCCACCTGGCCGTGGCCCAGCTCGACCTGCGCGAGCAGGTCGGTGAGCGCCGACAGCTCGCGGTCGCGCCCGACGAAGCGGCTCAGGTCTCGATTGGTCTCGTCCAGTCGCGAGCGCCGGCTCCCGATGCCGAGCACCGTGTGAACGACCACCCGCTGGGATTTGCCACGGATCTCCCGGGGCCCGAGGCTCTCCAGGCGCGCGTAGCCCTCCACGAGGCGCGCGGTGGCGTCGCTGATCACGATGGCGCCCGGCTCCGCGAGCTGCTGCAGCCGCGCGGCGAGGTGCGTGGTGTCGCCCACCGCGGTGTAGTCCATGCGCAGATTGTCGCCGATGGCGCCCACCACCACGAAGCCGGTGTGCACGCCCATGCGTAGCTCGAGCGGCACCGTCTCGCCCGAGTCGAGGCGGATCGGCCGCTCCGCGAGCACACGCTTGATCCCGACCGCGGCCAGTACCGCGCGGCGCGCGTGGTCCTCGTGGGCGATGGGCGCGCCGAACAGCGCCATCAGGCCGTCGCCCAGGAACTGGTTGATGGTCCCCTCGTAACGATGTACCTCCGCGAGCGCGCGCTCGAAGAAGGCGCCCAGGAGGGCGTGCATGCCGTCGGGCCCGAGCCGCTCGGCCAGCGCGGTGGAGCTGACCAGGTCGCAGAAGAGCACGGTCACCGGCTTGCGCTCGCCCTGCAGCGACGCGCGCGAGGTGAGGATCTTCTCGGCGAGATGACGCGGGGTGTAGGACTCGGGCACCCGCGGCGCCGCGGCCGCGCCCGCCTGCAGCGAGCCGCCGCATGCGGGGCAGAAGCGCGCACCCTCCGGCGCCTCCGCGCCGCACGATGGGCAACTCGTCGCCAGTCGGGCCCCGCACGCGAGACAGAACTTCGCTCGCGCCGGATTGTCTTCCTGGCACCGGGAACAGCGCACGGTGCCCTGAGCGTAGGGGCGGCGCGGTCTCCGCGTCAAGGACCGCCCGGCCGGCGGCCGGCGCAGTACAATGGCGGCCATGCGCGTCGGCATCTCGATCGATCCCCCGCTGGCCGCCATCCCGACGCTGCTCGACCAGGAAGGCGTCAGCGTCTACCAGACCGTGCTGCGGGACCCGGGGCGCTTCGGCAACTACGGCGTCCCCGAGCCCGCCGACCGCGCCGCCCTCGTGGCCGGGCTCGCGGGGCGCCACGCCTGGGGCGTGGCCCACGGCTCGCTGCTCGTCAACCTGGCGAGCCCGGAGGGTCGTATCCGCAACTCGTCGGTTTCGAGCCTCCTCGCCGACCTGAAGGTCGCCGCCGAGGTCGGCATCGAGGCGGTCTGCTTCCACGTGGGCTACGCCAAGGGCCACCCGAGCCCCGACGCGGCGCTGACGCTGGCCACCCGCAAGCTCGGCGAGCTGATCGGCAAGATGCCGGCGGGGCCGCGACTGCTGCTCGAGAACTCGTGCGAGGGCAGCGAGCTCGGCCAGACCATCCCGGAGCTGGCGCGGCTGATCCGCGACGTCGGCGCGCCCGCCGACCGCTTCGCCCTGCTCATCGACACCTGCCACCTGCACGCCGCCGGCTTCGATCTCTCGGGCGAGGACGCGGGCGGGCGCCTCGCCGACGCGCTGGCCGCGGAAGGCGTGCTGGAGCGGGTGGTCGCCTTTCACCTCAACGATTGCCAGCTTCCCTGCGGCGCCCACCGCGACCGCCACGCTACCCCGGGCACCGGCACCATCGGCATGGGCGTGGTCTCGGTGGCCGCCCACGAGGCCTTCGCCGAGCTTCCGGGCGTGCTGGAGATTTCCCTGGAGGACGCGCGGCAAGGGCTGACCTTCCTGCGCGCGCACGGGGCCACGCGGCCCTGAGGAGACACCATGCACTGCTGTGGGCATGCGCTGAGCCGTCGGGAATGGATGTGGAGCACGCTGCTCACCACCGCGTCCGCGATGATCGCGGGCTGCGCCGGCGGCGGCCGCCTCGAGGCGCCCGCGGCCGCGCCGGCCGCCGCGTCGGAGGCGGACCCGCTCGCCGCCGCGATCCGATTGCTCCGCGACAACGTCTCGGTGGACGTGCACACCCACGCCGGCCCGAGCGGCATCACGTCGCCCAGCCGCCCGAGCGACGACGTGGCGCGCACCATGCGAACCGGCCGCATCGCGGTCCTGTGCCTGGCCGACGTGCCGGACGGGCCCATCCTCGGCCGCGACGCCAGCAATGTGCTGCGGGCGCTTCGTCAGCCCGAGCCGGGATTCCTCTACCAGTATCATCTGGGCCGTCTCGACTGGACCGGCGAGCTCTGCGCCACTCACGGCGTCCGACGCGTCCTCACGGTAGCCGACGTGAAGGCGGCGCACCGGGCCGGCGAGCCCGCGATCATCATGGACATCGAGGGACTCGACTTCCTGGAGGGCAAGCTCGAGCGCCTCGAGGAGTCCTACCGGCGCGGGGTGCGCACGATGCAGCTCGTCCACTACACCCCGAACGACATCGGCGACTTCCAGACCGGCGCGGTCGTGCACAACGGCCTCACCCCCTTCGGGGCCGACGTGATCCGCGCGTGCCATCGCCTGGGGGTGGTGGTGGACGTGGCCCACGCCACCGCGGACACCGTGAAGCAGGCCGTCCGCGTGGCCGGCAAGCCGCTGCTCCTCTCGCACACCGCGCTGCGCGGCTCCCGGGCCCAGGGCGAGACCCCGCTGGTGGAGCGGCAGATCACCCCGGACCACGCGCGCGCCATCGCCGAGACCGGCGGCTCGATCGGCATCTGGCACTTCTTCGCGACGCCCGAGCTGTACACGGACGGCCTCAAGGAGATGGTGGACGTGGTGGGGGTGGACCACGTCAGCATCGGCACCGACATGTCCTCGAGCGCGGGGCTCTTCCGGGACTACGACGGCTACCCGCGGCTGGTGGACGCGATGCTGCGCGGCGGCTTCACCGCCGCCGACACCGCCAAGATCATCGGCGGGAACTACCTGCGCGTGCTCGCCGCGTCCGCCGGCTAGGGCCGGCGGACCGGCCGCCTACCTCGGCTTCACCGTCGCGGCCTCACCGCGCGATGGTTCCCCGGCGCCTGGAAGTTGTACTCGGACTCGCTCCAGACCAGCACCGCCTTGTAGGTCGTCGGCTGCGCGCCCTGCTGCACGATCAGGTAGACCTGGTCGGGAAACGTGCCGTTGGTGTTCTCGCCCACCACTGCGCCGAGCCCCTCGTGTAGGTCGAGGCTGCGGGACAGATACCGATCCCAGAGCCCGCCCCGCTCCTCGTAGAACCAGAGGAAGTTGAGGCCGTACTTCACGGCCTGGCTCCGGTTCCCGTTCACCGGCACGTAGGCCATGAACTGTCGCATCGGACCGTCGCCCTTGAGCACGGTGCGATAGAGACTGTGCGCCCGCGCGCGGCCGCTCGGCGCGATCACCCAGACGCTGCGCTCGCCGGGCTTGCCGTCCCACCGGACCTCGTCCCAGCGCGGCCGACCTTCCCCGCCCGGTGTGATCTCGGCGAGCACCCGCACGGTGCCGTATGCCTGGGCCACGCTCTCGCTCGCCCACCGGAGCGACCGATCGCCGAGCAGCACCCCGCGCGGGACCCCGCCCTGGTCCAGGCTCTCCTCGAGACGAGCCAGTCCTGGCCCCGAAGCGCCATCGTACAGCTCGGCCGTCGACAGGTAGGCCGGCAGCGCGGTGTCCCAGAGATTGGCGACGTCCAACCGGTACTCGATCGCGCGCGCCGCCGACATCGGGACCAGCGTGAGCAGGCCCGCGAGCGCGAGCCCCCACCGCCCTCTCGATCGTGACATCGTCATCCCTCCTCGATTGTGGCCGGCGCTCACATCCCGCTGCCCGCGCCGCCTCCGGTGCCGCCGCCTCCCCCGCCGCCCTGATAGGCACCGTCGAGGCTGTCGACCATGATCACGAGCTCGTGCTGCGCGGCCCGATCCCAGACCCGCACGGACGACCGCGGCGGAAGGAGCAGGTAGCCCCGGACCGCGTTGGCCGCGTCGCGCAGCTCGTAGGCCGAGAAGCCCGCCGCGCGACCGCTTACGAACTCGGCCGGTCCGACGGCGCTCCGCCGCTCGACACCGGGCATCGCGAGCGCAACGTGATTCTCCTCTCGCGTCTGGAAGAGCACCGCCGCGTAGTCGAGGCCGCCCCCCACGCTGTGCGCAGCGAGGACATCGTAGCGCCCAGGGGGAATCCGCTCGACCCGCTCTGGAGTGAGCAGGACGGGTGACGCGCAGCCCACCACTCCGAGCAGCGCAACCATGGCGACACGACCGGCGGAACGCACCGCCTCACCCGGTGCCTAGCGAGGTCCGAGCGCGGTGGGTCCGGGCGACGGCACGACCTGCAGCCAGCCGCTCGGGCACTGTTGCGTGTACGGGAAGTACGTGCGGCTGTCCGGGCAGTAGTACCGGTACTCGCTCGACGGCGCGGCCTGCGCATACGGGAGCCGGCTGCTGCACCACCACTGGCGCCGGATAGATGACGGGAGGCGGATAGTACGCGGGCCCGAACGCCGACCCCAGGAAAACCGGGCCCACGAAAACGCGCCCGTGGACCACCGCCGCGCCGTGGTGCTCGCCGCCGCCGTGACTCACGAAGGCCAGGGCGGGGCGCGCGCTGGCCAGGATCAGCGCCACCACTGCAACCGTCCACGCGATCGTCTTCAGGTTTCTCGCCTTCAGGTTTCTCATGTGTACCCCTTCTACGGCCACCCCGCCCGGCCTGCCGCCCCCTTGGACGCGTCATTCCCCTCGGGTGTTTACGCAAACCGGCGGGGAGCCCCGGACGTTCCTCGGTGGTACCCTCCAGGGGCGATGCCGCGTCAACCCTTCCCGCTCCGCGCCGTCGCGGGGCTCTTTCTGGCGCGACAGCACCTGACCCGACCCCGGGCGCGCGCACTGACCCCCGGCCGCCTGACGCGCTTCGTCGAAGACGTGGGCGGGCTGCAGATGGACTCGATCAACGTGCTCGAGCGGGCCCACTACCTCACGGTGTGGAGCCGCTTCGGCCCCTACGACCGGGCGCGCTTCGATCGCCTCGTCTACCGCCGCCGGCTCTTCGTGGAGTACTGGGCGCACGCCGCCTGCCTGGTGCCGGTCTCCGCGCTGCCGTGGTGGAAGCGCGCGATGCTCGACTACCGTCTGCGGCACACCGGCTGGTCGGGCCTCCAGCGCAACGGCAAGCTGCTGGCCAGCGTGACCGAGACGCTCCGGAACGGCGGGCCGATGGGGCACACCGAGATCGAGGGTCGGAGAGCCCGGCGAAGCCAGGCCGGCTGGTGGAACTGGCGGCCCGTCCAGCATGCGCTGCACTACCTCTGGATGACCGGTGCGGTCACCATCCACTCGCGGCAGCATTTCCAGAAGCGTTTCGATCTGATGGAGCGCGCGGTGCCGGAGATCCCGGGGCTCCCCGCGGTGTCGACCGAGGAGTTCCAGCGCTGGCACATCGAGCGCTCGCTCCACGCGATGGGCGCGGCCACCGACACCGATCTGAGCCGCTACCTCACCTACCCGCGCAGCGGCCCGACCCTGCGCCGCGCCGCGCTGCGCGCGCTGCTGGACCGCGGCCTGGTGACCGAGATCGAGGTGGAGGACAGCACCGGCCGCTGGCTCGCCCTGACCCGAGACCTCCCCGCGCTCGCGCGCGCCGCGCGGCGGCCGGCGACTTCGCTCGGCACCACGCTACTCTCGCCGTTCGACTCGCTCCTCTGGCATCGCGATCGGGTCTCGCGCCTGTTCGCCTTCGACTACCGGATCGAGGTCTACACCCCGGGCCACCAACGCGTCCACGGCTACTACACCCTGCCCATCCTGCACGACGGCCGGCTCATCGGGCGCGTCGACGCCAAGTCGCACCGCGGGGAGCGGCGGCTCGAGATCCGACACGTGCACTTCGAGCGGGCCGCCACGGGGCGGGACGGGCCCGACCAGGACGCGCTGGTGGCGGGGCTGGCCCAGGCCTTCATCTCGCTGGCCACCTTCGTCGGCGCCGAGCGCGTCACGGTGGCCCGCGCCACGCCGTCGCGCCTTCAGGCACCGCTGGTCCGCGCGTTGCGCTATTGATCGTCCGGCAGCTCGACGAGCGCGGCGGTCTGGCGGCGGCCTGAGGCGACCGGGCTGAAGGTCAGCGTCCCCGCCTTGACCGCCACCACTCCCCGCTCGGGCAGCGTGAAGGTCGCCGCGGAATCCACAACGGAGAAATCGTAGAGGCCGCCCCGACGCCACCCGGACGCCACGCCGAAGAGGACGCGCCGGCCCACCCCGGCCACGTCCATGAGTGCGAACGAGACGACCTCGCCGGAGGGCTCCAGAATTCCCCACGAGATCCGGCCGGCCTCCTTCGGGGGCCGGGGCAGCAGATCTCGCGCCGCGCGCGCCTGCTGCGCGGCGGTCGCGTGACACGCGACAGGTCCTTTCCCGCTCGCGGCGCCCGCGAGGTACTCCACGACACAGGGGCCATACTTCACCGCGAATTTCGCGGTGGTGCCGCCCCCGTGGTCGACGATGTCGAGCGTCTCGTCGAGCAGCAAGTAGGATCCGTTGCGCCCGGCCAGGACCTTGGCGACGCCCGGGCCGCGGTCGATGCTGCCGAACAGCGAGTCACCGCGCGGGAACACGAGCACGAGACGGTCCACCGGCAGGCGCCCCACGATGCGCTCGGTGATCGACGGGTCGAGCCGACCCGCACCCCCACCGAGCCGCACGCCGGGCGACATCGCGAGCACGCCGAAGATATTCGGCGTCGAATCCGCGGTCTCCAGCGTGATGTAGCCGCCGAAGGACTGGCCCGCGAGGACGACTCGCGCATAACCCTCCTTTCGGTGGCTCGCGACCTCTTCCAGCGTGCGCTGCGTCCAGCGATAGAGTGACTGCTCCACTCCGGTCTCGGCCAGGTTATTCCGGTTGATCTTCACCACGTCCCAGCCGCGCGCGTGCAGGAGCCGGAGCACCGGCGGCACCGGCGCCGCGTACTGGGCCACGGTGCCGGAGAGCCCGTGATTCCAGATCACCACCCCGGCCGCAGCCGCCGGCCCGTGCCAGGGCAGGTCGCAGAAGGCCCGCTCGGTCCACGCCCAGCGATTCATCGGGAGCTGGCCGCAACGCATGCCGTCGCGGACGAGGCCGGCGGTGTCGGGGTCCGCCCGGTCCGAGAGCCCGACGAGCGTGCCGCCGCGAGCCCGCGGCTCGCACCGACTCTTCACCCCTCGCTCGTCGGCCAGGTTCTGGCAGGTCGTGAAGGCGGCCTGGGCCGAGCTCGGGTAGCGATCGAACTCACCCGGATCCTCGACGCTCCATCCGCAGGCGTGCTTCGTCGAGTCCGCGTCCTCGGCATAGAAGAAGTAGCCGGCGTTGGGGCGCCGCAGGTGCTCCTCGAGACGGGCCTGGCAAACCCCGCGGAGGGGGGCACCGGACACCGCCTGCGCCAGCAGGAGCGTCGGGAGGATCACGAGCACCGGGAGTCGCCTCAATGGCGAACCCTCCTGTGACGGGAGGCGCGTGGGTCCGGCACTACCAGGGCAGCTTGGCCGGTTCGTAGTGCTCGACGCGCTCCGTGACCACCGTGACCGGCTCTATCCGATAGAGGCGCCGGGCATTCTCTCCGAGGAGCTTGCGCTGCACCGCGGCGGGAACCTTGTGCCGCGCCATGAGCTCGAGCGCCTCCCAGGCGTCCTCGGCGTCATGATGCGGATAGTCCGAGGACCAGAGCCCGACGTTCTCGTACTGATCCCACATGCGATAGACCGCCGCCTCGTCTCCCTCGAAGGCGATGAAACAGCGCTCGTAGAACACCTCGAGCGGATCGCGCACCTTTGGCCCGCGCTGGAACGCGTAGAGGTCGAGGAAGTTCCGGCTCCGCGCGAGCACCAGGGGCAGCCAGGTAGCATTCGACTCGAGTACCGCGACCCGTAGCCGCGGGAACTTGTCCAGCCAGCCGGTCATGAGCACGGCCGTGAGCCAGGTCATGGCCTCGAAGATGAAGCCGAGGGCCTCGGAGCTGTCGATAGTGGGCTCCATGCTGAACACGATGTTGCTCACGAACTGTCCGGGCGAATAAACGACCGCCTCGTCGGTGAAGAGCAGGCCGTGGCCGCTGCCGCGGGTTCGCGCGATGCGTTCGCCCCACTCCGGGGTCAAGGCCTCCCGCGAGGGGAACGTGTGCATGGCGAGCACGACGTCCAGATCCTCGAATTCTCTCCAGAGCGGGTCGAATTCCGGCAGGGTGGGGTACCGCCCGTTCCAGAAGCAGGGCCGAACCGCGGCGGCCTTGAAACCCCGCTTGGCCACCCGCCTCAGCTCCTCGATCGAGTGCTCGACGCTCTGAATCGGGAGCACCGCACAGGGAAAGAGTCGCTGCCGATTCGCCGCGCAGTAGTCGTAGACCCAGTCGTTGTACGCGCGCGTCAGCACGCGGGCCGCCTCGGCATCCCGGACGAGCGCCAGCCGGACGAACCAGGTCGGGAAGAGCATCACCTGATCGGTCCCGATCGCGTCCATGTCCCGGAGCCGCGCCTGCGGCTCTCGGCACCCGGCGAGGCGCCCAAATTTCTGTTTCCATGCCTCGGTGCCCGGAACCAGAGCACCGACTTCTTTCTTGTTCCAACGCGGCCAGCCCACTTCGGCCGCGTTGGACCGTTCGCGGGTCGCGGGGACCACGCGGCCGTTGATGTGGAGTAGGTCCGTGTCGGTATGGAAATGAAACTGCGTCTTCGCCCAGGCCCGGATATCGCTGGGCACGTACTCGTCCCAGATCGCCGGCGGCTCGACCACATGGCTGTCACAATCGAAGATCGGGAAGTCTTTCTTGATAGTGGTCACGGCGATCCTCCTTCTCTATGGTCCCCGGCTCAACGTTCTGACGGGTTGATGCGCTGAAGCGGCACCTCCTGCCAGTTCTGACCATTCTGGTTCAACGCTCGCAGCATCGGCTGCACGCTGTTCGCGTTCACGTCCCATCGCGCCTGCGTCTCCACCCGCTCGATGCTGGTAACCCCCTGCAGCAGCTGACCCGCGGAGTAGCTACGATTGGCCGCCGATCGTTGCGCGTCCGCGCTCACGCCCTTCCAGATGTTGTTGATCTCGTGCATATTCGCGAGCTCTTCATCCATCCGAGCGCGAAACACCGCCGGATTGATGCTCCACGACTTCCACATGGCCCACATCGTGGGAAACAGATCAGGGAATTTGTCTTCATCGGCGAGAACCACCGAGAAATACAGCTGCCAGTGATTGTAGTCGACCGGACTGCAGAGAACCAGCGCCAACCCTTCGCGCGCAAACTCCCGGCTCTGGTTCTTGTAGTGCACGTAGGACGCCCGGCCGCTCTGCGTCGGCGTCGGTCGTTCCTCGATGATGGTCATGCGAGCCTCGCCCCGGCTGAGCGCACCCCGCATGTTCGAATCCGTCAAGGCCATCAAGGCTTGACCGGGTGGCAACATTGGTCCGTGTATTCCCGGAAATCCAGGCAAGGCACTGACCGGAACGGTGTAACGCACCCCGAGCGCGATGTTGCCCCCTTGCCCATAGGCCTCCACCGTGGCGTTTCGGTAGCTGGTGATGGCCCATCCCTCTGGCAGGCCGATGGCTCCAGAGCCGTCGGGAAACACAGCCTGGCGCAAGGGCTCGACGCGAGGTGGCGCCGCTCGCCGCCCCGCTTGTTCGCCCCCTCCTCCCATCATCTGCTGGAGCATCGGCCCCGAGGATTGCGCAAAGCGGTCCGGTCGATCGAACAGCAACAGGGCCGAGCCGCGGCCGCCGCCCGCGAACACCCCCAAGGTCCCCCGTACTGGCTGTCCCCGATGGACGGTCTCAAAGAACGCGTGGACCTGTTGGTCCTGTGCGTCGACAATGGCGCCGTTGAACATCATGGGCCGATCGAAGTAGCCGGACACCCAGCGGATGACGCCAGGGAGCAGAGCGCGAGCCGAGCCGGGAGCCGCAAATTCATCGCTCAGCAACGCCTGCCCAAACGGCCCACTCTGGCCGACGAGATGGAGCCCTTCGGGCAGCGGCTGCGCACTCGAGGTCGTAGCGGTGAGCACCGACGATATCAACAAGATGCACGCAAGGTGAATCGTCCTGGGAACCCGAAGGCAAAGCTCGGCCATTTCTCTCATACTCCCCTCGGACAAAGTCTCGTGAACTGGATGGCGGATAAGTGGCACGGCGCAAACGCGGACGCCTGATTCGCCCGTATCTTCCGCGCGATCGTGCACGGGAACTTAAACCAGCGCCCCTTTTCGTGTCAAGCTCGGTGTGCCCTGCTCCACGCCGCGAGAGATCCACGGTCTTCGGGAAGTCCCCTGCTCTCCAGCGAGCCTATTCTGGAGAATACCTATGGGGCTCAGTGGGCGTTCATTCGCGGATAGATCGGCCCTCGCTCGGGTGAGGACCTTGGTCGTGAGCTCGACCGAGTATGTCGTCAGATCGGGATCAATGGTGCGACCGTTGAGATCGGTCGGGAGCTTCATCTTCAAGCCACTCTTGGCATCGAGTAGAATGCTCGCGCTATGATCGGACGTGTTCCTTCTCGTCAAGAAGGGCGACGATGCACTCACTGGCGACTCGGGTCGCGGTAGCCCTCCTGCTGTTGTTGTCGACGCCTCGTGCGGTATGGGCCGAGGGTGACGAGGTTACGATCCCGCTCATCCCGGACGGGAAACCGGACCCCGCCGATACGGCGATCGTCGGCTATCTGTTCAGGCCGAACGGCCCAGGCCCGTTTCCCGCCGTGGTCCTGCTCCACGGCTGTGACGGACTGAGCTGGCGCGGGCCCCAGCAAAGCGCGTGGCTGTTCATGACGGAGTATGCTCGGCGATTCGTGCACCTGGGTTACGTGGCCCTCATCGTCGACAGTTTCAAGCCGCGCGGCGTCAGTGAGGCGTGTGGAAGGCCGCTGACCGTTTCGCCCTCGCGGCGGGCCTGGGATGCGTTGAGCGCGGCGCGTTTCCTGGTGGGTCTGGCCGTCGTGGATCCGACGCGGATCGTCCTGGAAGGGCACTCCCATGGGGCGGTGGCCGTGTTGGTCGCCATGGAGCGGGGCCGTTGGCAGGCGCCGGAGCGCTTCGCCGCCGGCATCGCCTGGTATCCCGGCTGCACCTGGAACAAAGCGGGCCTGACGGCCCCGGTGCTCATCCTCATCGGCGGGGCGGATGATTGGACACGGGCGGCCGAGTGCCGCTCGTTTGTCAAACGACTGGCGGCCAGCGGCGAGGAGGACTTCGTGGACCTGCGAATCTATCCGGGTGCCACCCATGCCTTCGACGTTCCAGGGGAGACCCGGTACGTCGTTGGCCACCGGATCGAATATGACCGGGCCGCGGCGGCCGATGCCTGGACTCAGGTCGAGGCCTTCCTGCACCGACGACTGGATCGATAGCGCGATCCCCGACGAATACCGCCCGCCGTCGGCCCCCCTTTACCGCTCGGCGGCGTTCCTGGCGCTCCCGCGCCTATGCCTTGCTCGGCGAACCGCCGTCGGCGACCTCCGATACACGGCGCGAAACGCGGCGTTGAAGCGTCGGATGCTGGCGAAGCCCGCGGCGAACGCGATCTCGGACATCGGCATCACGGTCTCGTCGACGAGCCCCTTCGCGCGTTGCACTCGTCGGGTCGTCGCGACCGCGGTCGGCGAGGCCCCCGCATGGCGCACGAATAGTCGACGCAGGTGTCGGCTCGTCATCCCCAGCCGATCGGCGAGCTCCTCGACGGCCTTGCCATCGTCGAGGTATCCACCCTCGATGAGCCGCATGGCGCGCGAGACCGTCGCGGCAGCTCCGCGCCACGCCGGTGTCCCTGGCGCGGTCTCGGGCCGACACCGCAAGCAGGGGCGAAACCCCGCGCGCTCAGCCGCGGCCGCAGTGGGAAAGAAGACGACGTTACGAGACTGGGCGGGTTTTACCGGACAGGTCGGACGACAATAGATCCGTGTCGTCAAGACGCCGGTAAAGAACCGCCCGTCGAATCGGCGGTCTCGGGCGAGGCGCGCGCGGTCGCAGGCGCGCCAGTCAAGGCCGGTGCCGTTGCTCACGATAGCCCGAGCGTAGCATGCGCGGCGTCGCCCGCCACGGGTCGGGGCGATGACGTCCGAAAATGGCGAGACCGCGATGGACGCCGCGGCTACCGTCCTGCGCAGGCATGAGTGCCCGATATTTCTACGGCTGGAACGTCGTAGGCGCGACCTTCACCATGGCGCTGTTCAGCTTCGGGCTCGGCTTCTACGGCCTCGCCGTGTACGTCGCAACCCTCCAGGGGCTGCACGGCTGGTCGGCCGCCGCCGTGTCGGCGCCGGTTACGGTGTACTACGTCGCGGGGGCGCTCCTGACGGCGTCGATCGGCGACCTCTACGAGCGCTTCGGCCCGCGCGTCGTCGTGGCCGGCGGGAGTATCGCGATGGCTGCCGGCGTGGCGGCGCTCGGGTTTGTCACCCAGCCGTGGCAGCTCTACCCCGTCTTCGTCGTCATGTCCGTTGGCTGGGGATCGATGAGTGGCGCGGCGATCAACATCATCCTCGCCCCCTGGTTCCAGCGCCGCCGCGGGCTGGCCGTCAGCATCGCCTTCAACGGGGCCACGCTGGGCGGAGTCATCGTCACGCCGGCGCTCATCCTGCTCATCGGCGTGGCCGGCTTCCCACGCGCGCTCGGCGCCGCCGCAGCCGTGCTCCTCGCGGTGCTGCTCCCCGTCGCAGCCGGTGTCATGAGCCGGAGTCCGGAAGCGCTCGGGCTCGGCCCCGACGGCGGTCCCCGTCCTTCTCCACTCTCCGCAGCGTCAACCGGCACCGAGCGACACGGGTGCGGCGACGCACTGCGCACGTGGCGCTTCTGGAGCGTGTCCGCCCCCTTCGCGCTCGGCCTCACGGCCCAGGTCGGGGTGCTCACGCATCTGGTCGCCGTCGTGACGCCGATGCTCGGACCGGGCGGCTCCGCGCGGGCCGTCAGCGCGACGACGGCGGCCGCGGTGGTCGGGCGGCTGGTGACGGGTGTTGTCGTCGATCGCTTGAACCGACGCCTCGTGACGAGCGCAACGCTCGTCATCCAGATCGCGGGCCTGGCCGTGCTGGCGCGGGCACCGTCCGCCGTGGGTGTCTACACGGGCTGCGCACTCTTCGGCCTGGGCGTCGGGAATTTGACCACCCTGCCCGGCCTCATTCTCGCTGTCGAGTGGCCGCGGGAGCAGTTCAGCGCGCTCGTTGGCCTGGTGGTCGGCATCAATCAGTTCACCTTCGCCTTCGGGCCGTCGCTCGTCGGCGTCATGCGTGACTGGGCCGGGACCTACGGGCCGGCCCTTGGGGTCTGCACGGCGTTTCAGCTGGTCGCTGCCGCCATGATCCTCCTCGGGCCCGGGACCACACCGGCGCCGCGGGCCGAAGCCGGTCGAGCAGCGCCGTGACGGCCACCATCCGATTGTTGCTATTCCGAGACGCCGGCCAGCTTCTCCGTCTCCGCCCAGAGGCGGCGCGCCGCGGCGTCGTCCTGCGCTTCCCGCGACGGCGTGGCGGGACGGCGCTTGTAGAAGTAGGCGCCGCTGGCGCCCGCCGCCTCGGGCGCGGAGGCCAGGAACACGATGGTGTCGGCGCCCTTCTCGGGCGAGATCGCCGCGATCTTCTTGGCCAGGCGGACGCCGTAGGAGATCCAGCCGCCGCTCTCGTCGCCGAAGCGGGTCGCCACGAACCCCGGGTGCAGCGAGTTCGCGGTGACCCCGGTACCCTCTAGGCGCCGCGCGAGCTCGCGCGTGTAGAGGATGTTGCACAGCTTGGAGCGACCGTAGGCCTTGAGCCCGGAGTACCCGCGCTCCAACTGGAGATCGCTCCAGTCGAGGCGAGCGCCCTCGTGGGCGTTGGAGGCGGTGTTGATCACTCGCGCGGGCGCCGCCGCGGCGAGCCGCGCGCGCAGACCCTCGGTCAGCAGGAAGTAGGACATGTGGTTGGTCGCGAAGGTGCGCTCGAGGCCGTCGCCGGTGACCTGGCGCGTGGCGTACAGGGCACCCGCGTTGTTGATCAGTACGTCGACGCGGGGCTCGGCGGCCGCGATGGCGGAGGCCACCCGCCTGGTGTCCGCGACCCGGGAGAGATCCGCGTAGTGAATGACGTGCCCGGCGCGGGGCCCTCGCTCGCGGAGCCGCGCCAGCGCGACCTCGCCGCGATGGGGGTCACGCGCGACCAGGACGATCCGCGCGCCCATGGCGGCGAGCTGCTCGGCCGCGACCTGGCCGATCCCCGACGTGGCTCCCGTGACGACGACGACTTTGCCCTGCATGGCCCTCGCCGGCCGATGATACCCCAGCCCGGCCGGCGAGGGCGATAGCCTACCGGTGCCAGGCGTTGTGCTTGTCGCGATAGATCTGACGGCTCTCGCGGTTCAGCATCCGGTTGAGATGCGTGCGCTCGCGCATGCTCAGACGGCCGTCCGCGAGGGCGCGTCCCTCCGCGCGATCGATCCGGCCCTCGCCGCGCTCGAGCTGCCGCGTCTCCGGACCGGTGAGCTGGCCGGACTGGACGCCCTGGCCGATCCGCTCCTGCTGCCGCACTTCCCGCTGGTCGATGAACGTCTGCGCCATGGCCGGGCCGGACATGGCCAGGATGGCCGATACGATGACGGTGATCCGCACGACTTGCATATGCCCCTCCTGGTGAATCGGTTCGGTCACTGGATGGGACGGACGCCCGGGAGCCTCCGTTTACCCGGCGGAGCGGCCGTGGCAAGATCGAGGCCCATGTCGTTCCTCCAGTCCCGCACGCGCTCGGCGCGCCAGGGCTTCGGCAAGCCGGTCTCGCGCAAGGAAGACGGCCGGCTGATCACCGGCCGCGGTCGCTACAGCGACGACTTCAACCTGCCCGGTCAGGCCTACGCGTGCTTCGTGCGATCGCCGCACGCCCACGCGCGCATCCGCCGCATCGAAACCGCTGACGCGCTGGCCACGCCCGGCGTGCTCGCGGTTCTCACCGGTCGCGACGCCCTCGCGGACGGGCTCTCACCGATCCCGCACCGTCCGGTGCCGACCAACCCGAACGAGTTCCCGCTGGGCGGCCGCGACGGCACGCGCATCTTCGTCGCCCCGCACCGGCCCCTGCCCGCCGATCGCGCCCGTCACGCCGGCGAGGCGGTGGCCATGGTCGTCGCCCAATCGGCGGCCGCCGCCGCCGACGGCGCCGAGCGCGTGCTGGTCGACTACGAGCCGCTCGCGTCCGTCACCGCCACGCCGGATGCCGCGCGCCCCGGCGCGGCGGTGCTGTGGGAGGAGCTGGGCGGCAACGTCTGCGTGGACTCGATGGCCGGCAACGCGGCGACCGCCGACGCCGCCTTCGCGGGCGCCGCGCACGTGGTGCGTCTCGACACCTGGATCCCACGCATCACCGGCGTGCCGATGGAGCCCCGCGCCGCCCTTGGGGCGTACGACGGCGCCACCGGCCGCTACACCCTCTACGCGGGCTCGGGCGGCGTGGTCCGCCACAGGACCGACCTGGCCGAGATCCTGGGCGTGCCGGAGACCGCGGTGCGGGTGGTGGCGCAGGACGTCGGCGGCAACTTCGGCACGCGCAACAGCTTCTACCCGGAGTTCGCGCTGGTGGCGTGGGCCGCCCGGCGCCTCGGCCGGCCGGTGAAGTGGACCTGCGAGCGGCGCGAGGCCCTGCTCACCGACTACCAGGCGCGTGACCTTCTGTCGGGAATGGAGCTGGCTCTCGACGCCCAGGGAAACTTCCTCGCCCTGCGAGGGACCAACACGAGCAATGTCGGTGCGCACGCGGTGACGTTCGTGCCGCTCAACAAGGGCCGCGAGCTGTCGACCAGCGTCTACCGCGTTCCGACCGCCGCGGTACGTGGCCGCGCGGTGCACAGCAACACCTCACCGCTCGCGGCCTATCGCAGCGCGGGGCGCCCCCAGGTGATGTTCGTCATCGAGCGGCTCATCGACCTGGCCGCCCGCCGTCACGGCTTCGACCGGGTGGCGCTCCGGCGGCGAAATCTCGTACCGGTCGCCGCGATGCCGTACGCGAACCCCTTCGGCATCGTCTACGACAGCGGCGACTACCGGGCCATCCAGGATCGCGCGGTCGAGCTGGCCGACTGGGCCGGCTTCGAGGGGCGGCGGCGCGAGGCCCTCGCCCGGGGCCGCCATCGCGGCATCGGCCTCGCCAACTACATCGAGATCGCCACCGGCGCGCCGCGCGAGCGGGCCCAGGTCTCGGTCCGGCCGGACGGCTGGATCGACGTGGTCATCGGCACCCTCTCGGCCGGCCAGGGTCACGAGACGAGCTTCGCCCAGCTCATCGCGGAGTGGCTCGGCGTGGAGCCGGACCGCGTGCGTCTGATCACCGGCGACACCGACCGGGTGCCGGTCGGCGGCGGCTCCCACTCCGGGCGCTCCATGCGGCTGGGCGGGGTGGTGATGGCGAAGGCGTCTGATCGGGTCGTCGAGCGGGGCGCGCGCGTCGCGGCGTGGCTGCTCGAGTCCGCGGCGGCCGATCTCGAGTTCACCGCCCGGCGCTTCGTGGTGCGGGGCACCGACCGATCGGTGGACCTGTTCGAGGTCGCGGCGGCGGCGCTGCGGAGCGACGCGCCCGCCGACCTCGCCGGCCCGCTCGAGGCGGAGTGCGACGAGACGGTGTCCGACCCGTCCTTCCCCTACGGCTCCGCGGTCTGCGAGGTGGAGGTCGATCCCGAGACCGGAGTGGTGGAGATCGCCCGCTACACCTCGGTGGACGACGTGGGCCGCGCGATCAACCCGATGATCGTGCACGGCCAGACCCACGGCGGCATCGCGCAGGGCGTGGGGCAGGCCCTCTGGGAGCGCTGCGACTACGATCCGGCGAGCGGCCAGCTACGCTCCGCGACCTTCATGGACTACGCGATGCCGCGCGCCGACATGCTGCCCGCGTTCCAGACCGAGATCAGCGAGGTGCCGTCCACCAGCAACCCGTTGGGCCTCCGGGGCGGCGGCGAAGGCGGGACCACGCCCGCGCTGGGCGCGGTGGTCAACGCGGTCGTGGACGCGCTCGCGGAGCTGGGCGTCGAGCACCTCGAGATGCCGGTGACGCCCGAGCGGGTGTGGAGCGCGATTCAGCGCGCTCGGTCGCGCAGCCAGTCGGGCAGCGGCGGCACCCGCGCGTCCACCTGACGGAGGTTGTAGTAGGGGATGGCGGGGCGGTAGACGTCGAAGACCCGCCGCAGCTCGCCGACCGGCTCCGGGTGGACGTCCACTCTCAGATCAACGTGAGCGAAGGGCCGATTCTCGTAGACGAGGAGCGCGGCCGACTGCTGCCCGCCGTGCTGGCCTCCCGCGTCCCGCCCCGCCTCGATCGAGCGGAGCAGGCGCTCCTCCAGGTCCTCGCCGGGGCTCGCGGAGAAGGCCTTCTCCATCGCGTCGAGGATGTGCTCGCCGGTGAGGTAGTTGCCGAGGACGACGTACTCCTCGCGCGCGCGGTGCCCGGCCCAGTCGCGATTCATCGTGCCGGTGCGCGCGGCCGCGAAGCCGTCGGCGTCGATGACGCCGAGCTGCCGGTACTCCGCGTAGGGATCGCCGCGAACCAGCTCCTCGACCACCGCGGGCGCCTTGTAGCCCAGCTCGAGCAGGCGCAGCGCCATGTAGCCGAGCCGCGCGTCGGCGATCGCCATGATCGCGACCGCGCCGAGCCCGGCCCGCGCGTGGGGGACCCGCGCGCCGACCGCGAGCGAGCGAGTGGCGGTCCCGATTCCCACGCGCCCGGTGCGCGGGCACCGGCCGATCACCGTGAAGGTGTTGAACTCGACGCCGGGCGGACGCGGGTCGGCCACCGGGCGCGTCACGCCCGGCCGACCGCGGCCGGGTCGATGTAGTCCGGGCGCACCGCGTAGGGATACGGCCCCTCGACGGTCTTGCCCAGGGCGAAGCGCGCCAGGCTGAACGCGTCGATGTCCACCGTCTTGGCGTGGCCGTCCGTGATCAGCTCGGCCATGCACGCGCCGACCGCGGGCGCGATCTTGAACCCGGAGCCACTGAACGCGGTGGCCAGGTAGAGCCCGTCGATGCCGTCCACGCGTCCGAGGATGGCGTGCCGATCCGCGCTGTAGCCGTCGAAGGCGCGATAGCCGCGGGAGAGCGTCGCCCGCTCCATCACCGGGATGCGATGGGTGAGGAGCTGCGCCCCGAGCCCGGCCGCGTGCGGCGGCAGCCCGGTGCCGAGCGTGTCGGGATCGATGTCCCACTCCTGGCACGGGATGCCGACCAGGGTGAGGCCGCCCCCCTCCGGTCGGAAGTAGTTGCCCTGCACGTTGTCGATGAAGACCATGTGCGGATCGCGCAGCTCGGCCGGCCGGGCCACCGCCACCGTGTCGATGGCCTTCGCCCGCGCCGGGAGCGCGAGGCCGATCTCTCCGCAGAGCCGCTTCGACCACGCGCCCGCCGCCACCACCACGTTGCCGGTGTCGATGCGCCCGGCCGCGGTCTCGACCCCGAGCACGCGGCTCTCGCGCCGGGCGATGCGGGTTACCGCGGTCCACTGGAGCACGCGCGCGCCCAGCTCCACCGCCCGCCGCCGGAACCCCTCCACCGTCTCCGCCGGGTTGGCGTAGCCGCTGTCCGGCTCGTAGGCGGCCGCGCCGACGTCGTCCACGTTGGCGAACGGCTGGAGGTCCCGAAGCTCGGCGGGGGTGATCGCGCTCGTCTTCACCCCGATGCGCTGGAGCATCTCCACGTTCCGGCGTAGGTGGTCCGCGAACTGCGGCGCCACCACGTTGACGAAGCCGGTGTGGGTGAACACCGCGGGACCGCCCATCAGCTCGGGCCAGTCGCGGAACGCCGGGAAGCTCGCCCACGCCAGCCGCGCGTCCCACTCGTTGGTGTAGTGCATGCGCACGAGCGCGCTCGACCGGCCGGAGGCGCCGCCCGCGAGCGCGCCCTTCTCCACCAGCACGACCTTGACGCCCCGGGCGGCCAGCGCGTAGGCGATGCTGGCCCCGTTGACGCCGCCTCCGATCACCACCACGTCCGCGGTCTCGCTCATGACTTGCCTCCGAACGCGTCGCGCAATCCGTCGCCCAGGAAGTTGAAGCTCGTCACCGCCAGCGTGATCGCGACGCCCGGGAAGATCGCGACCCACGGCGCGGTGGTGAAATAGCTCTGCGCATTGTTGAGCATGTTACCCCAGCTCGCCAGCGGCGGCTGGATGCCGTAGCCGAGGAAGCTGATGTAGGACTCGAGCAGGATCGCGCGCGCCACGCTGAGCGTGGCCGCGACCGCCACGATGCCGATCGTGTTCGGCACCAGGTGCCGCAGCATGATGCGGCCCTCGGAGGCCCCGAGGCCCCGCGCGCCCAGCACGAACTCCTGCTCCCGGAGGGCCAGGATCTGCCCGCGCACCATGCGGGTGACGTCCATCCAGGAGGTGACCCCGATGATGAGGGTCATCGTCCAGAGCGAGGGCCGGACGAAGGCTGCCAGAGCCAGCAGCAAAAAGATCGGCGGAAAGGAGAGCATCGCGTCGGTGATACGCAGCAGCGCGGTGTCCACGAGCCCGCGGTAGTAGCCCGCGAGCGTGCCGAGCATGGCTCCGAAGGCCATCGTGACCGCCATCGCGGCCAGGCCGACGGTGAGCGAGATGCGGCCGGCGTGCAGCAGCCGGCTCAGCACGTCGCGCCCGAGCTCGTCGGCGCCGAGAAAGTGGCCGGCGGTGAGCGGCGGCGCGAACTTGTGGCGAAGCTCGATCCGGATCGGGTCCGGCAGGCCGAGGTCGCCGGCCAGCGCCGAGCCGAGCACGAGGAGCAGGATGACCGCCACGCTGCCCACCGCGGGGCGATGGCGGAGGAAGCGCGCCAGCACGAGACCGGCCAGACTCTCCGGCCGCGGCGCCGCGCGCAGCGCGGCGATCGGCACGGCGCCGCTCACGACAGCCGCACCCGTGGATCGACCGCCGCGTAGATCAGATCGGCGACCAGGTTGCCGGCCACCACCAGCAGCGCGGTCAGCATCAGGAGCCCCATCAGCACCGGGTAGTCGCGGTAGCCGATCGAGTCCACGAAGAGGCGTCCCATGCCGGGCCAGGTGAACACGGTCTCGGCCACGAGAGCGCCGCTCAGCATCATCGGCAGCTGCAGCCCGGCCAGCGTGATCAGCGGAATCAGCGCGTTCCGGAGCGCGTGCTTGAGGATGACCGCGCCGCCCGGCATGCCCTTGGCGCGGGCGGTCCGCACGTAGTCCTCCCGGATGACGTCGAGCATGGAGGCGCGGGTGTAGCGGCTCCAGGTGGCCACCATCACGAGCCCGAGGGTGGCGGCGGGCAGGATCAGGTGGCGCAGCCGGTCGAGCAGCGCGAAGTCCGCGCCGATCGTGCCCATGTTGCCGGGCGGGAGCACGCGCAGCAGCACCGCGAAGACGTAGATCGCCATCAGGCCGAGCCAGAAGGTCGGGATCGACAGCGCGACCATCGAGACGAAGGTCAGCAGGTGGTCGAAGAGCGAGTACTGGCGCACCGCGCTGACGATGCCGGCGGCGAGCCCGAGCCCCACCGCGAGCCCGAACGCGCTGCCCATGAGGAGCAGGGTGGCCGGGATACGCTCGCCGATGATCTCGAGCACGAGCCGCCCGTCGCGATACGAGCGGCCCCAGTTGCCGGTGAGGACCCCGCGGATCCACTTGAGGTACTGCTCGGGCACCGGCCGGTCGAGCCCGAGCTCACGCGTGAGACGCGCCAGATCCTCCGCGCTCATGCTGGGGGTCAGCGCGTAGATCGCGGCGGGCCCGCCAGGGGCCAGATGCAGCACCGCGAAGCCGACCCCCGACACCAGCCCCAGCACCACCACCGCCTGGAGGAGCCGGCGCAGAAGGTACCGATGCACGCGACGCTAGGCCTTCCACCCCCACTCGTACATGTTCCAGGTGTTGGTCAGCGTATTGCTGTTGGGCTTGTAGTTGACGAGCCCCTGCTTCACGCCCTCGATGCGCACGTAGCTGAAGAGCGGCAGGTACGGCAGGTCCGCGCGGATCACCTGCTGGAGCTTCTGGTAGAGCGGCCGGCGCTTGGTCCGATCCACTTCTCGCACCCCGTCCTCGAGGAGTCGGTCCACCTGGGGATTCTTGTACTGCAGCACGTTGCGCCCGGAACCACTCTCCGCCGGGATGTACTTGCTGTGGATGCGGTTGAGACAGTCGGGATCGTCGCCGATCGTGGCCTGCACGCCGACCAGCAGCGTGTCGAACTGCGACTTCACGTAGTACTCGCCCCACACCACCGCGGCCGGCATGTTGTTGATCTGCATGTCCACCCCGACCGCGCGCCAGTTCTGCTGGATGAGGGCCTGGGTCTGCTCGCGGAGCTTGTTGCCGGCGGTGGTCGAGCAGGTGAAGGCCAGCCGCACCCCGCCCTTGGCCCGGATCCCGTCGGCGCTCGCCTTCCAGCCCGACTCCTCCAGGATCTGCTTCGCCAGCTCGGGGTTGTACTCCTGCTTGGGCAGATCGGGGTTGTAGGCCCACGAGGTGGCGGGCAGGTAGCCCTCCACCGGCTTGTGCACGCCGTAGTAGATCTGGTCGATGATCGCGCGCTTGTCGAGCGCGGCGTAGAGCGCCTGGCGCACCGCGATCTCCTTGAACTGCGGCTTGCCGTGGTTGAAGTAGATGTACTCGATCGAGGGAGTGGAGTGTAGGTGGATGGTCACCCCCGGGAGGCCCTTGGCCTCGCCGTAGAACTCGGCGGAGATCCCCTGCATGCCGGTCACGTCCACCGCGCCGGTCTTGAACTGGGTGTAGAGCACGGTGAGATCCGGGATGTACTTGAAGATGATCCGCTCCACCACCGGCGCGGGACCGTGGTAGCTCTCGTTCGCCCGCAGCAGCAGGTTGTCGCCCGCGACCCGGCTCGCGAACTTGAAGGGCCCGGTGCCCACCGGGCTCTTGGTGTTGAACTCGGCGGTGTTCGGATCCGCCACCCCCTCGAGGATGTGAGCGGGCACGATGTAGGTGTCGCCCCAGCAGGTGAGGAACGGTGCGAACGGCTCCTTCAGGCGCACCCGCAGCGTGTACTCGTCGGGGGTCTCCACGCTCGTGACCACGTCGTGGCCGACCTTGGTGAACGCGCCGAACTTGGGGTTCAAGATCAGGTCGTGGGTGAACTTGACGTCGCGGGCCGTGAAGGCCTGGCCGTCGTGCCACTTCACGCCGCGCCGCAGCTTGATCACGTATTCGAGCCCGCCGTTCCGGATGCCGCCGTTCTTGGCGGACGGGATCTCCACCGCGAGGTTGGGGATGAACTGGGCCCGCTCGTCGATGCGCCAGAGGCTGTCGAAGAGGCCAAAGTGCACCCCGCGGTCCACCTCGATGTGGGGGCGCACCGGGTTGAAGACGGTGGGCTCCTGCGAGAGGGCCACCACGACCTGTCCGCCCTTCTTGACGCCGGCCGCGGCCGGGGCGTCGGCGGCCAGCACGAGGCCTCGATCGAGCAGCGGGCCGAGCGCGGCGGCCGCGCCCGCTCCGCCCAGCAGTGAGAGCGCCTCGCGGCGCGACAGCGATCGCATCCAGGTCATCGTAGTAACTCCCTTGCACCCGCGAGGTTCGCTTCGGTGGGAGCCCGGAGCACCAGCACCGCGTCGTCGAAGCCGAGGTCCCGGAGCTGCCGCAGCCGCCGCGTGGCCGCGTCGGGCGCGCAGCGGAGGTGAAACGGGGCGTGGTCGTCGAGCGGGGCGGTGGGCGTCTCGAGGTCGAGCCCGATGTTGGTCACGATCGCGCGCTTGCCGCCCGCCGCGCGATAGCGCTCGATGCCGTCGGTCAGGGTGGCGAGAGACGTCTTGGCCGCCGAGGCGATCCAGCCGTCGTATTCCTGCGCGGCCCGCGGGATCCAGTGCTTGCCGCCCCAGCTCCCGATCAGGACCGGCGGGCCGCCCAGCGCGCCCGGCCACGGCGTCAGCTGGGCCGCGCCGACCTTCTCCCCGCGCCAGAGACGCCGCATCAGCGGCAGGGCCGCCTGGAGCGCCTGCATGCGGCCGGCGAAGTCCAGGCCGAGCGCGTCGAAGTCGGTCGGCGTCGACCCCGCGCCCACACCCAGGAGCAGCCGCCCGTTGCAGACCAGATGCGCGGTGAGGATGCGGTGGGCCAGCTCCACCGGGTTGCGCAGCGGCACCTGCAGCACGCACGTGCCGATCTCGACACGCGTGGTGACCGCCGCGGCCACCGAGACGCCGATCAGCGGGTCGGGGAGGATGAAGCCCCGGCCAATCGCGTCGAAGAACCACACGCTGTCGAACCCGAGCCGCTCGGCCCGCCGCACGCTCTCGAGCAGCGCCGCCCCGGTGAAGGGCGCGCCGTCCGGATGGGCGCTCGCCAGGTTGACCCCGAGTCTCACGCGCTCACCTCGGCATGCGGTAGCCGCGCGCGTCGCTCGCCCCGCCGTCCTTGTAGTTGACGATCCGCTTCGGCGACGTGTGGGTACCGAGCAGGCGCAGCTCCTGGTCGCCCACCACCCGGAAGGCGTGCGGGGTGTCGGGCGGCAGCGCGATCGTATCGCCCTTCCGCAGCACGATCGCGCGGTCTTCCTGGCCGTCGATCCAGGCCTCCGCGGCGCCGTCGAGGATGTGCAGGATCTCCAGATACGGGTGCGAGTGCACCGGGGTCTCGTAGCCGGGTTGCGCGGTCTGGATGCCGGTGCGGACCGGGGTGGTCCCCGCCTCGTCGCCGATGATCGGCTGGTAGTGAGAGAGCGGACCGAAGCTGACCTGCTCGGTCTCCTCGAGTCGGACCACCCGGAAATCGCTCATCGCGCGCCTCCACTGGACCGGAAAAGGTGGGAATACGCGCTGACGATAGGGGCCCCCGCCGCGGGTGTCAAGTGACCGGCCGCCGCTGGCCCGGCTTCCCGCCTTCGGCTAGGATAGCCGCGCAGTGGATGAGATCCCACCCCTCAGCCGTCGGTCGCTCATCGCCGGCGCGGTCGCGCTCGGCGCGGTCGCCGCCGCCGGCGAGACCGCGCGCGCGGCCGACGACACTTCTGGCAGCACCACTCCCGGCCCGGCCGCGCCGGGGCCCACGAAGGAGCGCACCATGCCCACGGCGATGATCGATGGCATCGAGGTCAGCTACGTCACGCGCGGCACTGGCCCCGCCCTGCTCATGCTGGCGCCGGGAGGGTTCGACGCCACGATGGAGAAATGGACCACCGCGGGCGTCTGGAAGGGCATGCGCCCGCTCGACACCCTGACCAGTCAGTTCACGGTGATCGCCTACGACCGGCGCGAGTCCGGCGACTCCGGCGGCCGCGTCGAGCGGCTCTCGTGGTCGCTCTTCGCTGACCAGGCCAAGGGACTGCTCGACCATCTGAAGATCCGCGAGGCCTACGTCCTCGGCGGCTGCATGGGCTGCTCGGTGGCGCTCGCCTTCGCCGCGCGCTACCCGGAGACGACGCGCGGGCTGATCCTGCACTGGCCGGTGGGCGGCTATCGCTGGAAGATCAACGGGAGCGACCGCTTTGCGCGTCACGCGCGCTTCGCCAAGGACAGCGGCCTGGCCGGCGTGGTCAAGCGCGCGCACACCGGCAAGTCGTTCTGGCAGGATCCGGAGGCGGGGCCGTGGGCGTCGGTGCTCGTCCGCGACGCCGGGTTCGCGGACGCCTTCCAGAAGCAGGATCCCGAACGGTACACCGGTCTCGTGGCCGCGAGCGGTCGGGCCCTCTTCGACCGCGACATGCCGCCGGGAGCCGAGCCGGAGGAGATGATGGCGATGAAGATGTCCGCCCTCATCATTCCGGGCGACGATCCGGCCCACGCGGCCTCCGGCGCCCACTACCTGCGCGAGCTGCTGGCTCAGCCCGAGTTCTGGCCGGTCATGCCGCCCGAGCAGACGCCCGACCGCGTGCGCGACCGGATCTTAGAGTTCGGGCGCGCCCACGCCTAGCGGCCGATCGCCGGGCGGCGCGTGGCTACAGGCGCTTCACGTACCAGAAGATGAGCAGCAGGCTCGCCAGGAGCGAGCCGGCGAACGCGGCCAGGTGCACGAGCCAGGCGACCGATACGGTGTTGGGCGAGGCGTAGGGCACCACCGCCGCGGTCACCAGATACGCGAGGCTCGCCGCGAGGAGCACCCAGCCGCCGAACGTGTTCGCGGCGTACCAGGTCCGATCGTCCGAGAGGGTCTTGCGCGTCCGGACGCCGTACCCGCGATTAGCACACGCCGATCAGGATCGCGGGAACGAGGAACGGTCCCAACGGGTGAGGTGTCAGCCCTTGCGGGACGCGGCGACCTTCCGGAAGACGCGCACGTAGTTGCCGCCCAGCAGCTTGGAGGCTTCCTCCGGGCTGAATCCCTGCTTCAGCAGCAGGTCGGCCACCGCGGGCAGATCGGCGTAGTCGTCCCACACCTCCCGGACTCCGCCCTCCATGTCGGTGCCGATGCCGACGTGGTCCACGCCCGCCGCGTCCACCATGCGCGCGATGCCGCCGACCCAGTCCCGCGCGTCCACGAACGAGTAGCCGCTCGGCCACACCCCGATCACCCCGTCCACTTCGGCCATGAGGCGGGCGTGCTGCACCGAGATGAGGCGCGAATATTGAGCGAGCGGCCCGCGGGCGAGCGAGGTGTGCGAGAGGACGAAGGGCACCGCGCTCACCCCCGCCGCCTGCTGCACCAGCTCGTAGGTCGCGTGGGCCACGTCGACCACGATGCCGAGTCGATTGCATTCGCGAATGACGTCGGCGCCGAGCGGGCTGAGACCGCCCCACTTCGGCTCCTCGGTCTGCTGGTCCCCCAGCTCGCTCGGCATGTAGTGGACGATCTGCAGGTGACGGACCCCGCGCTCGTACACCTCGGCCACCCGCTCGAGCCGCCCGTCCAGGAAATGGCAGCCCTCGATGGTGCCGATCAGCGCGGGCCGGCCGGCGAGCCGGGCCGCCTCCAGATCCTCGGGCGTCAGCGCCCGCGTCATCCCGTACTGGCTGACCAGCGCGTCCATGAAGGCGAGGCGCCGCTCGGTGTGCTGGTAGAGCTCGCCCTCCACCGGGTCCCGGTACTGGCGGATGCGCCCGCCCCCCACCGGGCGACGGATGACCGGACCGTCCGCGGAATGGCAGAGGCAAACCGCGGAGAGGCGGCCGCGCCGCATGTGGTCGGCCAGGTCGAACTTCGGGACGCGCGCCGAGCCGGCCCCCGCCGCGTGGGTGTGAAAGTCCACCGACGTGGTGCTGTCGAGCAGGGCCGGCACGCGTGGATCCAGCTCGTCCAGGCGGCGGGCGTGAATACCCGCGCAGCCGGCCAGCAGGGTCGCGGCGCCCGAGCCGAGCGCTCCGCCGAGGAACGCGCGGCGGCTCAGGTGCGTGGTGTCTTCGGCTGGTCCGCACATCGAATGCTCTCTCCCGGCGCGGGCGTACCGGCGACGCCCTACGCCATGTAGACTCCGCCGTTGGCGTGGATGACCGCGCCGGTGATCGTGATCGACTCGTCGCAAGCGAGGAAGACCGCCACCCGCGCGATCTCCTCGGGCCGCGCCATGCGCCCGAGCGGAATGTCGCGGGCGCGCGCCGCGATCTGCTCCTCGCTGTTGCCGTAGCGCGGCTGCGCGGTGTCGGTCAGCCCGGGCGCGATCGCGTTGACCCGGATCCGGTGCGGGGCCAGCGCGAGCGCCATCGCCCGCGTCATCCCGACCACGCCCGCCTTGCTCGATGAGTAGTGGACGCCGCGGGCGTCGCCCCGGACGGCCGACGAGGCCAGGTTGACGATGGTCCCCGCGCGCTCCGCCGCGACCATGGCCCGGGCTACGGTCTGGGCGCAGAGGAAGCCACCCTTGAGATTGACCCCCAGCACCTCATCCCACTCGGCCTCCGAGAGATCGAGGAACTCCGAGCGCGGAAAGACGCCCGCGTTGTTCACGAGGACGTCGGGTGGACCCAGGTCGGATCGGACCCTGGCCACCAGGGCCTCGACGTCCGTGATCCGCGAGACGTCGGCTCGCACCGTGATCGCCTTCCGACCGAGGCCCCGGATCTCCCCGGCCACGCGCTCCGCCCCCGCCGGATCGTCCAGGAAGTTGACCGCCACGTCGGCCCCTTCGCCCGCCAGAGCGACCGCGATCGCCCGTCCGATGCCCTGCTGGGCGCCCGTGACGAGCGCCACCTTGCCTGAGAGCCGCATGGGTTCCTCCCGTTGAGCGTGGTCCGGCGCTTATTATAGGTGGCCGGAGCGCCATGGACCGCAAACCCGAGCGCATCGAGACGCGACTGTACCGCACCGGCCAGGTCATCTTTCGCGAGGGCGACGATCCCCGGGACGAGGCCTTCCTGGTCCACGCCGGCCGGATCGAGGTTCACAAACGAGTCGGCCGGGAGAATCGGGTGCTCCACGTCCTCGTCAAGGGCGAGCTGCTGGGCGAGCTCGGCCTCTTCGGCGTCGGGCCGCGCTCGGCCACCGCGGTGGCCGTCGAGCCGGTGACGCTGGTGGTGATCCCGGCCAAGCGCCTCAACAAGCTCGTGCGGACCAATCCCGCCCTGGCGGTCGCCATCATCCGCGACCTGTCCGTGAAGCTCCGCGCCACCAACGAGCTGCTGGTGGCCGAAGGCCGGCGCCACCAGGCCGGGCGGGCCTGACGTGGGCGGCGACGCGGCCGGTCCGATCCCGGACTCCGGGAACAGTTACCGCGCGGTGGAGATCCTCTATCACGCCTTTCTCACCGGACTCGTCCTCACCACCGTGACCCGGCGCAGCGGGGCGGACGCGGCCGAGCTACTCTTCCGCACCTTCCGCCGCCAGCACCTGGAGAAGTTCCTGCCCGGACTCGCCAAGCTGGGCCTGGTCGGCTTGCCACACGCGGTGGCCTGCGCCCAGTACCACTACCTGTCCAACCACCTGGGCGGCGTGCGCGTCGAGTACATGTACGAGTCGGACCGCAAGGCCTGGGTCCGGTACGTGCCGCCGCGCTGGATCTACGAGGGCACGGCGGTCTGCGGAGTGCCGAGCGAGGTCTCGCGCGCCATGCTACGCGGCTGGCACGCCCACAACGGCGTGTCACTAGGTAATCCACGGCTCGGTTTCGTGTGCACCAAGCAGACCACCGACGGCCAGCCCGGGCTCGAGGGGTACTACCTCGAGTACGACCGCGAGCTGGCCCCGGAGGAGCGGCTGCGCTTCGCGCCCGGCGAGGACGGGCCGGACTTCGATCCGGCCCGCGCCCCGCGGGTCGAAGGCGCCGACTGGCCGACGTCGCGCCTACGGAAGATCACGCGCAACTATGCGATGGACTACGTGCGCACGATCCTCCCGGTGCTCGCCGACACCTTCGGCCCCGCCGAGGCGCTCCACCTGGGCGGCGTGACCGGCCGGCTGATCGGCATGCAGTACTATGCCGAGACCGCGGCGCTGATCGGCGTCGCCCCCGGCGGTGCGGACGGCTTCGCGCGCTATCTCTCCGCGCTCGGCCGGGCGCAGGACGACCCGGTCGACTCGTACCGCGACGGCACCGAGGTGGTCGTCCGCCAGCATGCGTGGCGGCTGATGCGCGGGGTCGCGCCGCTGGCCTCCTCGGTGTTCGACGGCTGGAACGCCCTCTGGGAAGGCGCGCTCTCCGTGCACGATCGCCACCTCGCGCTGCGGGTCACGCGGCGGCTCGACCAGGGCGACGACGTCATCGAGTGGCGACTGCGCCCGCGCCGGGCGTGATGCGCAGGCCGGCCGCCGGCTGACGCTCACTCCGGCGCGGCCTGGAAGATCCGCCGCCGCACGTCGGGCTCGAGCGCGCGGCCGGGCGCGCCGGATCCGTAGCGCGCCTCGAAGTCGGCGCGCCGGATCTCGCGGTAGGTCGTCGTCTCCGGGCGCCCGAGTCCCTCGTACACGTAGACGACCTCGGTGAACTCGGCCGGCACCTGCACCGCCCGACCGAGCCGCCGCCACGTCTCGGCCTCCCCCCACCGCGCATCCTGCGCCATCAGCCAGCTCTGCTCGTCCTGGCCCGGGGCCCGCGGCGCCGCGAGGGCCGCGGCCACCAGGTCGCGCAGCGCGGGCTCGCCCGAGAGGGCGGCGGCGACGTGCGCCCCGCCGCCCAGATTCCTCGTGCGGGCGAGCCCGGCGGACAGGGCCCGGAAGAGGCTCGCGGGCGGATCACCCAGCCCGTCCCAGCCCGCGGTCGCGGCGCGCAGCTCGCGGAACGCCTCGAGTCTTCCCCAGCGCTCGGCATCGCTCCAGCCGGTGGTGTTGTCCCACGCCATCACGAACGCGAGGGCCTCGCCGCGTGCATCCGCCACCACCGGGCCGGCCACGTGCTCGTCGAACCGCTCGGGGTCGCACGGATGATTGTGGACGTTGCACCAGGTGGCGGTGTACGTCGCCCGCATCCGGGCCACGTGCTCGCGCCGGATCTTCTGCCGGGGCGCGCGCGGATAGAGCGTCACGTCGCCGGGCCCGCGCGGATCGAAGAGCGCCAGCGCGACCGGATGAACCGCGGCAAAGTGGACCTGGTTCCGCTGGTACACGATGCGCCCGTCGGCCAGCGTGACCACCGGCCAGCCCGCCAGCACCGCGCGCACGCTCAGATCCTCGCCGAGCACGATCGTACACTCCGCCGATGGATTGATGTGCGCGGTCACCACGAAGCCGCCGGGAGCCCGCCCGAGCGCGAGGCTCGATCGGCACCACGCCGCCTCGAGGGCGAGCGTGCCGCCGCCCGCGCTCCACTGGAGCGTCGCCCGGGTCCACGCCTTCGAGGCCCGCTCCCAGCGGGCGGCGTGGAGCCGGGTCGAGTCGCCCGCCCCGGTGACGTAGACGACGAGGACGTCGCGCTCGTCGTCCAGCACCTGGTAGGTCCTGAGGGGCTCGGCGTCGACCTCGGCCCGTCCCGCGGCGGGCGGCGGCAGCCCGCGCGACGTCAGCAGGTCGGCGAGGGTCTCCGCCGCGACCGGGGCGGGCGCGCCGGCCAGCAGTACGAGGACGGGCAGGAGGCCGGCGAGGCTTCGCTCCATTCAGAAGATCCCGAGATGCTGGCGCAGGTCGACCGCGCGTCCCGCGAACTCTGCCGCGGGTCCCTCGACGGCCACGTGGCCGCCGTTCAGGATCACGATGTCGTCGGCCAGCTCGAAGACGAGCTTGGCGTTCTGCTCGACGAGCACGATGGACAGCCCGTCCCGCTTGAGGCGGCGAATGGTCGACACGACCTCGGCCACGATCTGGGGGGCCAGCCCCTCGGAAGGCTCGTCCATGAGGAGCACGCGGGGGTTCGACATCAGCGCCCGGCCGATCGCGAGCATCTGCTGCTCGCCGCCGGAGAGCGAGCCGGCGATCTGCCGCTGGCGCTCCCCAATGCGCGGGAACAGCGCGCAGATCGTCTCGAGGGTCCACCGGCTGGGGCCGCCCTCCCGGGGCCGGCGCCCCGCGACCGCGAGGTTCTCCCGCACGGTGAGGCTCTTGAAGATGCGCCGGCCCTGGGGCACGAGCGCCACCCCGCGGGCCGCGACCGCCTCGGGCGCACGGCCGGTGACCACCTGGCCGAACACCGCGACCGCGCCGTGCCGGGGCGGCAGCAGGCCGACCGTCACGCTCATCGCGGTGGACTTGCCCGCGCCGTTGCGGCCGAGCAGGCCGAGGAGCCGGCCCTCGCCCAGGCGGAGCGACACCCGGTGCAGCACGTGGCTGTCGCCGTAGAAGGCGTCGATCTCGTGGAGCACGAGCGCGTCAGGCGCCAAAGTAGATCTCCTGCGTGCGCGGGTGGGCCACCACCTCGCTCCGGCCGCCTTCCACCACCACCTCGCCCAAGTGTAGCACCGTGATGCGCTCCGCGAAGTCCAGCGCCACGTCCATATCGTGCTCGATCATCACGGTGGTGACGTCGCGGGGAATGGAGGTCACGAGCCGCAGGACGTCGCGCCGCTCCTCGATCGAGAGCCCGGCGAAGGGCTCGTCGAGCAGCAGGAGCTTCGGGCGCTGGGCCAGGGCCATCGCGATCTCGACCCGGCGCCGCTCGCCGTAGGAGGTCTGGGCGAGCGGCCGCCCGGCCAGGTGTTCGAGGCCGACGCGGGCCAGCGCCTCCCGCGCCGAGGCCACCAGCGCGGCCTGTCGATCGAGCCGGGTGATCGGGTCCCAGCGGAGCGCCGAGAGGCCGAGCAGCGAGAGGGTGACGTTGCGTAGCAGCGTCTCGTTGGGAAACAGGGTGATGATCTGGTACGTGCGCGAGATGCCGAGGTGGGCGCGGCGCCAGCCCGGCACCCGGGTGATGTCCCGCTCGAAGAGCGTGATCGCGCCACGATCCGGCCGAAGCTCGCCGGTGATCAGGTTGAACAGGGTGGTCTTGCCCGCGCCGTTGGGCCCGATGATGAGACGACGCTCGCCCGGCTCCACCGTCAGGTTCACCCCGGCGGTGACGAGCAACCCGCCGAAGGACTTGGTGAGCCCGCGCACCGCGAGTGCGCTCATCGCCGCGCTTCCCCGTCCGCGGGCAGCGCAGCCGACACCCGCGGCCGCCCGGCCGCGAGCGCCCGCCGGCCGAGCCGAACCGCGCCCGGGACCATGCCCTCGGGCATGAAGATCACGATCGCCACGAAGATCGCGCCCAGCACGAAGTTCCAGCGCTCGATGTAGGCGCTGGCCACGCTCTTCATGACGACCACCAGCGCGGCGCCCGCCACCGGGCCCAAGAGGGTGGCGGTGCCGCCGGAGATCACCATCAGGAGCGCCTCGGCGGACGCGGTCAGGGCCACCGCCTGCGGGCTGACGAACTGGTTGTAGTAGAGATAGAGCAGCCCGGCCACGCCGGTCCAGAAGCCGGAGAGGAGAAACGCGAGGAAGCGGATCAGCCAGACGTGATAGCCGAGCGCGGCCATGCGCCGCGGCTGATCGCGGGTACCGCGCACGCTGGCCCCGAACGGGGAAGCCACGAAGACCGCCATCGACGCGATCTCGACCAGGAACACCGCGAGCGTGGCCCAGTAGAAGCGCGGCGGCGACGCGAGTGACAGGCCGAGCGGGCTCGGGCGGCCGCTGATCGAGATGCCGTTGTCGCCGTTGGTGAGGCTGATCCAGCGGTAGGCCACGCCCCACACGATCTGACCGATCGCCAGGGTGATCATCACGAAGCCGATCCCGGTCCCGCGCAGGGCGAGCGTCGCGAAGAGCGCCGCGGCCACCAGCGTGGCCGCGAGTGCCCCCGCGACGACCACCGCGTGGCCGTGGCCGGCATTCAGGAGGCGCGCCCCCGCGTAGGCGGCGATCCCGAAGAGCCCGGCGTGGCCGAGCGTGACCAGGCCCGCGTAGCCCACCAGCACGTTGATGGCCAGCGCGAACACCGCGTAGAAGAGGACCTGGCTCGCGATGTTGACGTAGTAGACGCTGCCCACCCAGAACGGCACCGCGGCGAGGATCACCAGCGCGGCGGCGAGGGCCAGATACCTCACGCGGGCTGGCGGCCGAACAGGCCCTGCGGCCGGATCACCAGCACGAGGAGCATGGGCAGGAACAGGACCACGTAGGCCAGCTCCGGGAACATCGCCTGACCGAAGTTGTAGAGGAACCCGACGATGAGGCTGCCCACCAGCGATCCCAGAAGACTACCGCTCCCGCCCAGGATCACCACCACGAGGGCGAGCGGCAGCATCTCCTGGTCGAGCCCGGGGTAGACCGAGAGGATGGGCCCGCCGATGACGCCCGCGAATCCGGCGAGCCAGGCGCCCAGGCAGAAGACCAGCGTGAAGAGCCGCGACACCCGGATGCCGGCGACCCGCGCCATCGCGGGGTCGTCGACGCCGGCCCGGATCATCGCGCCGAGCCTCGTGCGGTCGAGCAGCGCCCACAGGGCCACCGCGAAGGCGACCGCGATCACGCTGATCGCGAGACGATAGGCGGGAAACGTCATGCCGAGGACGGAAGCGGTCCCGCTCAGGGCGGCCGGGGTGGCGATCCGGATCGGATCGCCGGTCCACACCTTGAGGCAGACGTCGGCGACCATGAAGGAGAGACCCAGGGTCACCAGGACCTGCGCCAGCTCGGCGCCGGCGAGCCGACGCAGGAGGAGCCGCTCGATCATGCCCCCGAAGGCCGCGACCAGGAGCCCGCTCAGCAGGGCCGCGGTCCAGAAGTCGAGGCCCGCCTGGATCAGGCTCGCCGCGAGATAGGCCCCGAGCATGAAGAACGACCCGTGAGTGAGATTGGGGATCCGCATCAATCCGAAGATCAGCGAGAAGCCCGCGGACAGCAGGAACAGGAGGCCGCCCAGCGTGACGCTGTTGACGGCCAGTACGAGCCACAGGCTCATGGCCGGGGGGAGCGGATCAGCTCTTCATGGGCGGGTAGTCGCGCGAGTAGACCGGCTGGGCGAGGAACCACTTCTCGTCGTAGGTCCAGAACTGGCTCACCTTCGGGTACGTCTTGATCGTGGTGTTGACGAGCTTGTCGCCCTTCCGCTCGCAGCGCCGGATGTAGAAGCTGCCCACCACGTTGCCGAAGTGGTCGAAGGTGAACGGCCCGCGGGGCGTGTCGGTGAGCGAGACCGCGCGCAACGCCTGGTTCATCGCCTCCCGGTCGTCGGTCTTGCCACCGGTCTTCTCGAGCGCGGCCTCCGCGACCTGACCGTTGATGTAGAGGCCGGCCGCGTAGAGCCCGGGGATGTTGCCGTAGTCCCGGACCATGCCCTCGATGAACCGCTTGTTGCTCGGGGTGTCGAGATCGCCGGTGTAGGCCGAGCACGAGATCAGCCCGATCGCCTCGTCTCCGAAGCTCTTGAGCAGCGCGTCGTCGCAGGCGGGACCGCCGCCCAGGACGGGCAGCTTGAGCCCCTGGTCTTTGTATTGCTTCATGAACTTGAGGGGGTTCGATCCGGCGAAGCCCTGGACGACCGCGTCGACGCCGCTGATCTGCGCGAGGTAGGGCGTGTAGTCGGGCGTCGACAGCGGCGGCCACAGCTTCTTCACCACCCGGCCGCCCCCGTCCTCGAAGACCCGCTGAAATCCGGCCATCTGCTCGTGGCCGAACGCGAAGTCGTCGGCGATGGTGATCACCCGCTTGAACTTCAGCTCCTTGACCGCGTAGTCGGCGAGCGGGTGCATGTTCTGGGACGACGTCGCGGAGGCGCGGATGAAGTACGGATTGGGCCGCCGCTGCGTCATGTCCTCGGCGGCGGCCAGGCTCAGGACCGGCACCTTGGCCTGCGCGGTGTAGTCGGTGATCGCGAGCAGCTCGAAGGCGGCGAGGGGACCGAAGATCATGTCCACGTTGTCGCGCTCGACCAGTTCCTGGGTCTTGGTCTTGGTGCCCGCGGGATTGCCCCCGGTGTCGGCGACCACCAGGTCGACCTTGCGGCCGGCCAGCGTGTAGTTGCGGTCCTTGAAGAAGCGCAGCGTGCCCTGCTCCATCTGGATGCCGCCCTGGGCGAGCGGGCCGGTCTTCACGGTGAGCAGGCCGATGCGGACCGGCTTGCTCTGCGCCCGAGCCCGAGTGGACAACCCGGCCGCGGCGAGAACCGTGCTCCCAACCAGGAAGGAACGACGAGTGACTGTCGGCGACATTGCGACCTCCTGTTCTGTGTGGGCTACGCCTGGCGGGTCACCTCGACGGTCGCGCTTTCCTCGGCCATCCGCCCCCCGACGGGTACGTCGCGGAGCTGGTTCCAGACCCGGTCGACGTCGGCGAGCACCGCCTCGTCCGGCCGCTCGATGTCGATCGGGGTCGCGGTGGGCACCCAGCACGGTCGGCCGGTCACCCAGAACACCTCGGTGCGATTGCCCTCGGGATCGAAGAAGTAGCAGCCGATCGCGCTCGCGTGATTGACGATGCCCTCGATCCGGTAGCCCTGGTCGATCAGGCGCCGGCGCATCACTCGCAGGTCGTCGAGGCTGCCGACCCGCATCGAGATCTGGTTGATCAGGTGGGGATCGGCCGGATCGGGCCGCCCGCCCATGAGCGCGATCTCGTGATCGACCGTGTCCGGGTCCGCGCTGAGGAACACCACCCCGGCGCGCCAGTTCTGCTTGGTCACGCGCATGCCCATGACGTCCCGGTAGAACGCGACCATCCGCTCGAGGTCGCGCACGTAGATCCCGACGTGACCCAGCCCCAGCACTCTTGCCATGGTTCGTCCTCCCCGTCGCGGCCTCGAGCGCCCGCCGACGGCCAGAAAATACTCCTATCGGCGGCCGCGCGCCCGACCCGCTTTCCGGGCCGACGGGGGCTTGATCTTGAGGAGCCGGGCCGCGTTGAGGCCCATGATCTTCGCCCGGTCGGCCGCGGAAAGAAAGGTCGCCCCACCCACGAACCCGCGGGGATCGTACATCCCCATGTCGTAGGGATAGTCGGTGCCGACCAGGACGTGGCCGGCGCCCCACAGGTTCACGAGGTGGCGGAGCTGCGTACGGTCGAACACGATCGTGTCGAAGTAGACGCGGGCGAGCGACCGGCGCGGGGTGTTCTTGAGCACCGTCCGCGCGTCCACGCGCGCGCCCCACACGTGGTCCATCCGCGCCGGATAGTGCGCGATGTAGCCGCCCCCGTGCGCGGCCACCAGCGTGAGCTTCGGGAACCGCTCGAGGACCCCGTCGAAGACGAGGTGCCCGAGCGCGACGGTGGTCTCGAGCGGGTTGCCGATCACGTTGGTGAAGTAGTGATCGGTGAGGCGCTCTCCCTGGGTGAAGCCGTTCGGGTGCATGAACAGCACCGCGTCCAGCTCCTGGGCCTTCTTCCAGAACTGGTCGCGGCCGCGGGAGACCTCGGCTCCGACCACGTTGGTGCCGATCTCGGCGCCCCGGAAGCCGAGCTGGGTCACGCAGTAGGCGAGCTCCGCGGCGGCCAGATCGGGCGCCTGCAGCGGCACGTGGGCGAGAGCGACGAACCGGTCCGGATGCGCCTTCACGATGGAGGCCAGGTGCTCGTTGACCGAGCGGCTGACCTTGGCGGCCAGCTCGGGCGGAAGCCAGTACTGGAAGTGAAAGGGCGAGGGCGAGATGGCCTGGACGTCCACCCCCATCTTGTCCATGTCGCGGAGCCGCTGCTCCACCGAGGTGAGGCAGGACCAGACGTTCTCCATCTGCTTGCGATTGGTCGCGCGGGAGAGCTCGTTGGAGTAGCGCGACGAGGGCTCCCGATCGGGCGAGAGCAGATGCTTCACCATCTCGTCCGCGGCCGGGTGATGCACGTGGCAGTGGATGTCGACGCAAAAGGGCCGACGGCCGCCGGTCTGCCGTCGCGAGCCGCCACCCCGGGCGGCATCGCCTGGACACGTGAAGAGCATGGGTCTCCTCTCTGTCGCGAGTTGCCGGGAGTCTAGGCGCGCGTGGGGCTCGCTGTCAAAGGCGTCGTGTATAGTGGCGCCCATGGAGCCCGATCTCGTTCGGACCGAGCGCGCGCTTCCTTCGAGGGTCGCCGGCCGTCAGCCGGTCGGAGCCCGGACCGCCGGGGGCCTGGCCATCGGCGCGCTGGCGTTCGGCGCGCTGGCGATCGGGGCCGTCGCCATCGGCCGGCTGGCCATCAACCGGCTCCGGGTGGACCGGGCCGAGCTCAGGTCGCTGAAGATCGCCGATCTCCAGGTGGAGCGCCTACGGGTCCACACCCTCACCGTCCTCGACCAGCCGAAGGGGGGCCGGCGCGACGCGTGATCACGTCGCGCGGGTGGTCGTTACCGCGGCTCGGTTCTCAGAGGGGAATCGCGAGCAGCGTGTCGGTACGGCTGCTGTCGCAGACGACGATGCGCTCGCGAAGGCGCAGCGTCCCGTGGCCCTCCACGAGGGCGTCGAGGTAGCGGCCGGTGGCGAAGATCGCGGTGTCGCCGTTGCGCATGATCCGCGCCACCAGGAACGGGGTCTCCGCCCGCACCACCCCATCGGACTCGGACAGGATCGCGGGCAGCCCGAACAGGTGGCGGTAGGTGTGCCGCTCGTAGATGTTGGCCTCGCGCAGGGCCGAGACCCGGTCGCGGAGCATCCCGATCGAATCGGCGTAGACGATGCCGGCCTCGAGTCCGCGGCGGTGGTTGTCGGCCGAGGTGATCTTGTAGACGCAGCGGTCCGTGAAGAAGCCGGGCCAGTCCTCCAGCCGGTCGTCGTCGATGGCGCGCGCGTAGTCGGCGTTGAGCTGGGCGAGCTGCGCCAGCAGGCTCGACGCCGAGTCCATCAGGGCCACGTCAGTAGTCCATGTAGCGACGGTAGGCCTTCCAGAAGCCGCGGACCGAGGCCTCGGTGGCGCGCGTCTCCTGCGATTCGGTCCCGTCGCCGCCCATGTTGACCACCGAGACCTCGTCCGGCGCCGCCGCGGCACCGCGCTGGACGAACCCGCCCACGCAGCCGTCCTCCATCGAGACGTAGCCGGCGGGGCCCACCAGGTTGGCCTGCTTGAGCCTGAGCCCGCGCAGGTCGCGGCTGTCGTCGGCGAAGCCCAAGTAGGTCCAGTGCAGCTCCATCCCCCCCGTCCCCTTGGGCAGGACCTGACGCACCGCGATCGAGTTGTAGATCTGCTGTACCACCAGGTTCGGGAACACGGTGAGGATCTGGAGCTTGACCCCGTCGCCGAACTCGTCCACCGCGTCGAGCAGGCTCGGGTCGGCGAGCCGGTAGCCGTCCTTCTCCGAGCGGATGCCCTGCTCGCGATAGGCGGTGCTGACCGCGTCGTCGGCCCGGTCGATCGTGTAGCTCGCGTGGTGGCCGCCGTCGGGGCTGACCACGATGCCGCCGGACTGGGTGAGGCGGGTGATGCGAAAGGTGCCGAAGAAGGCGTGGAGCAGGCTCGCGTGATACGTGTCCTTGACGTTCTCGACGTAGAGCTTCCAGTTGTTCGGCAGCGCCTGGACGAAGCGGCCGAGCACCTGGACCGGCCGGCCGAGCACGCGGCGCAGCCGGCCCAGGATCTCCTCGCCCAGGTACTGCTCGATGGGCGGCGCGTCCGCGAAGAGGCTCGCGAACACCAGGCCGCAGAGGGTCGTGGTGTGGAGCTTCCGCGGCCCGTGCTCCGACTTGCAGAACGACGCGGGCATGCCGCCGCGGCCGTGCGAGCCCTTCTCGAACGCGATGCCGACCAGGTCGCCCTGGAGGTCGTAGGTCCAGGCGTGGTAGACGCACTGGAAGTGCTTGCCGGTCGCGCCGCAATCGTCGAGCGCGATCAGCGCCCCCCGATGGGCGCACCGGTTCTCGAACGCGTGGATCCGACCGTCCTCCCCGCGCACCACGACGACCGGCATCTCCCCCACGAACGTGGTGCGGTAGTCACCCGGCCGCCCCAGATCCGATTCGAGACAGACGTAGTTCCAGGTCGGGCCCTCGAAGACGCGGCGCAGTTCGGCCTGGTAGTTGGCCTCGTCCTGGTAGACCCAGTACGGCACCCGGGTGAGCGTGTCGCCCGGCCACGAACGCGCCGACATCGCGAGGCTCATGGCGCGGTCAGGTGCCGGAGGTCTTGAGCGTCTGCAAGATCTCGTCGGCGCTCAGCAGGTCGAGCGGGTTGTCCATGACCTTCACGAACCTGACCGTCCCCGTCTTGTCGATGATGAAGAACGCCCGCTTCGCGTAGCGGTAGATCGGGCTCGCCTCGTTCGTCTCCATCGCGCCGTAGGTGGGGAGCATCTGGCGGCGAAAATCGGAGAGGAGGAGCTGCTTGCTCGACATCTTGTCCTTCCACGCGGCGAGGGCGAGGAAGTGGTCGGTACTGATGCCCACGACCTGGGCACCTGCGGCCTCGAACTGCGGCAGCGCCGCCTCGAAGCCGAGGAGCTCCTTGGTTCACGTGGGGGTGAACGCGGCGATGAAGGTGTAGAGCACCACCGGGCCCTTGGCGGTGAGGTCGGAGAGCTTGACCGGCTTGCCGTCGGGACCGGCCAGCGAGAAGTCGGGAGCCTTCTGCCCGACCTCCAGGGCCGCCGCCGGATTGGCGAGCGCCAGGGCGACAACGAGGGCGGCGAGCAATCGGCTCATGTGCGGATCCTCCTTGGAGGAGCTTACTTCTTCAGGCGGACCTCTTCCAGTGGCGCGGACCAGGGGTAGGGATCGATCAGCATGAGCGCCGGGTCCGCCACCCGCGGGCCCACCCCGCTCGGCCAGATGTATTCCATGATCGGCGAGAAGCGCGCGCGCTCGTGGACGAGGCGCTGGATCTGGTGCAGCAGCGCCTCGCGCTTGCTCCGGTCCAGCTCCCGGCCCTGCTGCTGATAGAGCGCGTCCACGTCGGGATAGCCGCCGTAGGCGAAGGCCCCGTCGGTGGGTACGGTCTCCGCCATCCGCGAGGCCGCATTGCCGTAGACCGCGTTGATACAGACGCAGAGCCCGTGGAGCTTCTTCGACGCCAGCGCGGCGTAGAAGGCGGCGCGCTCCATCGTCCGGATCCGCACCTTGATGCCCACCGCGCCCAGATAGCCGCCGACCGCCTCGCCCATCGAGGAGTACGGCGGCCACGGATAGAGATCGCCCGCGTCGAAGCCGGTCGGATAGCCCGCGTCGGCGAGCAGCTGCTTCGCCCGGCCGGGGTTGTAGGGATAGGGCTCGATCGGCAGCGCGAACTCGAACTTGAGCGGGATCACGTTCCCGGTGGGCCGGGACGCCCCGAGCGTCTCCGCTTCGCTGAGAGCCTGGCGATCGATCGCGTGGTTCACCGCGAGGCGTACTCGTTGGTCGTGCCACGGAGATTTCGGATCCCACTGATCGAAGAAGTCCACGTAGAACGTACCGATGCCGCCGGAGAACGCGAGCTTGAACGCGGGATCGCGCTTGATCTCCTGGGCCTGCGGGGCGTCGAGCAGGTACGCGAGATCGACCTCGCCCCGCTTCAGCATCGCCGCGCGCGTGGTCGCCTCCAGCACGCTCTTGTAGACGAGCCGCTTGACCGATGGCGTCTTGCGCCAGTAGCCCTCGAAGGCCTCCATGACCAGCTCGACCCCCGGAGTGTGGCTCACGAACTTGTACGGCCCGAGGCCCACCGGGCTCTTGCGGAAGCCGTCCGGGCCCACCTGCTCCATGTACTTCTTCGGCACGATCCAACCCGCGCCGGTCGCGAACGTGCCGTAGAAGGTCATGAAGTCCGGCCAGGGCTCGTGCAGGCGGAAGCGGACCCGGTACGGGCCCGCGATCTCGACGTCGCGCACCTTGTCCTGGAGGATCTTGGCTCCCTTGGCCCGGTGGAAGCTGAACTTGACGTCCTCGGCGGTGAACGGGTCGCCGTTGTGGAACTTCAGGCCCTCGCGCAGCTTGAACTCGTAGACGCGCTGGTCCGGGCTCACCTTCCAGGACTCGGCGAGGCTCGGGGCGAGCATCCGGCCCGGCATCGGCTTCACGAGGGCGTCGTGCATGGCGTAGAGCACCCAGAACGGGGTGAGCACGCCCACCACCTCGGCGGGGTCGAACCAGCCTGGGGAGAGCGTCACGTAGAGCGCCCAGCGCATCTCCCCTTCTGGCCGCGCCTGAGCCGCCGCGTCCTCGACGCTCCGGCCCGCGAGGAGGGCGATCAGCGACAGCGCACCGCCCAAGGCCAGGCTCCGCAAGCGGCCCACCCGTCGGGCTCCGCGCACCTAGCTTCGACGGAGCTTCGGGTCCCACGCATCGCGCAGGGTATCGCCGAAGAGATTGAAGCCGAGCACGGCCAGGCTGATCGCCAGGCCCGGGAAGAGGGCGAGCCACGGCGCTTGCTCCATGAACGCGCGCCCGGTGCTGCTGAGCATCAAGCCCCAGGAGGGCGTGGGCGGCTGGGTGCCCAGACCCAGGAAGGAGAGCGTGGCCTCGATCAGGATCGCGTTGCCGAGCCAGATCGAGGCGATGACCAGGATCGGCGCGGTCACGTTGGGCAGGATGTGGCTCAGGATGATGCGCGGGTGGCGGCAGCCGATGGCCTGGGCCGCCTCCACGTAGCGGTTCTGCTTGGCGGAGAGCACCGCGCCGCGGACGATGCGCGAGTTGCCCGGGATGATCACGAGCGCGATCGCGAGCATCGCGTTGGTGGTGTTGGGCCGCAGCACCGACACGATCGCCAGGGCGAGAACCAGGCCCGGGATCGCCTGGATACCGTCCATCAGCCGCTGCAGCACCAGATCGGTCCGCCCTTCGCAGTAGCCGCAGAGCAGGCCGATGATCATGCCCGCGACGGTTCCGATCCCCACCGCGAGCAGCCCGACCCACAGCGAGATCCGGGTCCCGTGGACGACGCGGCTCAGCACGTCGCGGCCGATGTCGTCGGTGCCGAACGGATGCTCCCAGCTGGGCGCGGCCAGCCGGATTTCCGGCTGCGCGGCGAGCGGATCGTAGGGCGCCAGCACGTCGGCAAAGATCGCGGTGAGCACCAGCACCGCGATCAGGGCCGCGGAGACCGCCCCGAGCGGCTTCCGGCGGATCGTCGCCCACAGGGCGCGAGCCCGACCGAGCTCGACCGTCGCCGTGCCCTCGAACGCGGCCTCGCGAGCGTTCACCAGGGCCATCGCCGACCTTCCCGCGAAGGCGCGCTCACTGATACCGGATCCGCGGATCGAGCCACGCGTAGGTCATGTCCACGAACAGGTTCAGGGTGACCAGGGTGCCCGCGACCAGCATCACGTTGGTCTGCACCACCGGATAGTCGCGGAACATGATCGCCTCCACGGTGAGCCGGCCCATCCCGGGCAGCGCGAAGATGGTCTCCACCACGAAGGTGCCGGCCAGGAGCACCCCGAGCTGCCCGCCCACGATGGTCACCACCGGGATCAGCGCGTTCTTCAGCGCGTGCTTGTAGACCACGATCCGGCCCTCGAGCCCCTTGGCCCAGGCGGTGCGCACGTAGTCTTCGCGCAGAACTTCGAGAACGGTCGAACGGGTCATTCGCATCGTCGCGGCGGAGAGGCGGAAGCCGAGCACCGCCGCGGGCAGCAGGAACTGCTCCAGATTGCGCAGCGGCGATTCCCAGAAGCTCACGTAGCCGATCGCGGGGATCCAGTGGAACCAGATCGCGGCGAACGTGATGACCAGGGTCCCCAGCCAGAAGTCGGGCAGCGAGAGGCCGGAGACCGCCACCACGCGGCCGACGTAGTCCGAGGGCGTGTCCTGGCGGGTCGCCGAGACCACGCCGATCGGCACCGCGATGACGAGTCCCAGCACCATCGCGAGGGCGGCCAGCTCGAGCGTGACCGGGATCGCCTTGCCCAGGCTCACCGCGATGGGCTCGCCGGTGAAGATGGAGTCGCCGGGATGGAAGCTCACCAGCTGCCAGAGCCACAAGAGGTATTGCTGATAGTACGGCAGGTCGAGCCGCAGGTCGTGCCGGATCTTGGCCAGCTCGCGCTCGCCGATGTTGCCGGACTCGCCCATCAGCGCGGTGAGCGCGTCGCCCGGCATGACCCGCATGAGGCCGAACACGATCAGCGACGACAGCAGCAGGACCGGGATCGCGAGGAAGAGCCGGCGGGCCACGTACTTGTACATGGGACGGCGCGCTCCGCCGCGCTTCCCTACTTATCCAGCCACACCCGGGCGATCGCGGACGAGCCGTAGCCGTCGGTGCGCCGGAGGGCTCCCGCGGCTCCGTTCCGCACGAACGGCTGGAAGACGAGGAATCCGTTGTCGTACGGCATCCACATCCGCAGCACCTGGTCGAACTCCCGATCGACGATCTTCTTGGTGATCACCCGCTGCTCGGCTCGCTCCGGGGTCTGGCGCAGCTTGGTGGTCAACTCGTCGATCACCGGATCGTTCACCCGGAAGAAGTTCTTCGTGGACTTCGAGTGCATGTACTGGTACGTCCGCTCGTCGAGACCCACCGCGTGGCCCGACTGGAAGCCCCACGCCATGCCGTCCCACTTGCTCTCGACGTAGCGGCCGTAGTACGTCGTGTAGTCGAGCTTGGTGATCTTGACGTCGACGTTGAGGTTGCGCTTCAGGTCCTGCTGCACGAGCTGGACCTGCGACGACATCTGGGGGAAGTACTCGTAGTAGAACAGCGTCGTCTCGAAGCCGTTCGGGTGGCCGGCCTCGGCCAGAAGCTTTTTCGCCTCCGCGGGGCGGTACTGCCACCAGGGCCCGAGCTGGGCGAGCGTCGGCGCCTTGTCCTGGTAGTACATGTACGGGACGCCCCAGCCGATGATGCCGTGCCCTTCGAACAGGGTGTCGGCCTGCTTCTGCCGGTCGACCGCCATGGAGACGGCCCGGCGCACGCGCACGTCGTTGAAGGGCGGCTTGTCCTGCGCCAGCGCGACCCCGAACGGGGTCAGGGAATTGTGGTACGACTGCACGACCGCGTTCGCGTTCGTCCGGCGAATCGTCTCGACCTCGGACGGGCTCGCGAGCCAGATGACGTCGCTCTGCCCGGTGCGGAACGCGGCCATGCGGGTCGCCGCGTCCGGGGTCGAGAGGATGACGTACTGATCCACGTACGGGCGGCCCCGGTCGAAGTAGTCGGGGTTCCGCGCCAGCACCACCCGGACCTTTCGGCTGTGCTCCTTCAGCGTGTACGGTCCGGTGCCGATCATGCGCTTCTTGAGATCGCCGTCCTCCTCCAGGACCTCACGGGAGAAGAGCACGGTGATCGGCTCGGCCACGTTCTGC
>Ga0210384_10000806_pt1 | contig 45895 bp, 39 predicted proteins | sample IncBWH2MmetaG_FD_160574 | JGI IMG/M metagenome (GOLD analysis project Ga0210384, IMG submission 160574) | Forest soil microbial communities from Barre Woods Harvard Forest LTER site, Petersham, Massachusetts, United States - Inc-BW-H-2-M | ecosystem: Environmental > Terrestrial > Soil >... | reverse complement strand
AGGTCTGGTGCTTCACTCCTCTCGGAGGGTGCGGGTGGGTTCGACGAGAGTGGCACGGTAAGCGGGCAGAACCGTGGCCAGAAGGCCGACCGCGACAAGAAGTAGTGCAACCATTGCGAAGGTGAGCGGATCGGTTGCGCGGACACCAAAGATGAGAGACGACACGACGCGTCCCAAGGCGAGCGCGGCGGCGAAGCCAATAACGACGCCGAGCAGAATCGGCTTCATCCCATCGGCAACCACCATCCTCAGTACGTCGGAGTGCGACGCGCCCAGGGCCATTCGAATGCCGATCTCGCGAACACGGCGCCGAACGGCATAGGAAAGCACGCTATAAATTCCAACCGCAGTAAGGACCAGCGCGAGCCCAGCGAATGCGGCCAACAAAAACATGTTGGAGCGCTGAGGCGACAAAGAATTGGAAATCAATTCGTTCATGCTCATCACTTTTGTGACGGGCGTTTCCGGGTCTACCTCGCGCACAGCGCCGGTCACCGCGGAAACGATGGCCATGGGGTCTGTGCTGGTGCGCACGGTGAGGCTCATGCCAAACGAGCGCCAAGGTTCGGAGGGAGGAGCGTAGATCTGATCGAGCGGCCAATAGACCGTTGGCACCGGCCGTGTCTCGTCCAAGGAATCCAGTTTTACGTCGCCTACGATTCCCACGATTTCGCGAACCGCATTGGGGTAGAAAGTCAATGTGAGATGCTTGCCGAGTGGGTCCTGGTTGGGCCAAAAGCGCTTGGCCATAGACTCGCTGATTAGCACGGTGGGCGTTCTGCCCGCCACGTCGGAATCTGTCAGGTCGCGGCCTCGCAGGAGCGCGACGTGCATCGTATGCAAGTAACCAGAACTAATGAGGCGAACATCGACTTCGGGCTGGTCTGCCATGGGCACTACAGGCTGGCCTTCGATAGCAACGGGCTGGTGTGATCCGCCGTCGCCCATGGGAAGGTCATCGATTGCACCGGCCGACTCTATGCCAGGTGTAGCCCGAACCCTCCGAAGTATGCGCTCGAAAAAGCCGATTTGCGCGGTGGGAGTGGCGAACTTGTTGGCAGGAACAGAAATGGTCACCGTGAGGACGCTGTTTGGGTCGAAGCCGGGCTGCACGTTGCTGAGCTGCCACAACGTTCGGACCATGAGTCCCGCACCGATCAGCAGAACCAAAGATAGGGCAACTTCGCAAACCACCAGCAGACTGCGCGTTCCGCTTCCACCCGAATCGGAGCTGCCTCGGCTCTGGCCTTGCTTGAGAGCTTCGTTCACATCCGTTTTCGTAAACCGCAGCGCCGGGAGAAGACCCGCGAGGACGCCTGCGAACAGTGCGAGAAGCGCGGTGAATGCGAGTACCCGACCATCGAGAGTGATTTCTGCGAAACGCGGGAGTCGATCGGCAAGGAATTTGACGATCACAGATGTGCCAAAACTTGCCAGGAACAAACCCAACGCGCCGCCGGCGAGAGAGAGGAGCACGGTCTCCGCCAGGATTTGACGCAGGATTGCGCCGCGGCCGGCTCCCAACGCCGTCCGAATGGCGATTTCTTTTCTTCGGGCGAGGACTTTACCGAGCACGAGATTGGCAACGTTGGCGCAGGCGATCAAAAGGACGAAGGCGACGGCGCCCAGCAACACGAGCAGTGCTGGGCGGACATCGCCAACCAGCTGCTCGCGCAGAGGACGGATCGTGGCGCCCCAACCTTTGTCATCCTCAGGATAAAGTTGCTCAAGGCTGGAGGAGATCGCGCTGATTTCGGCTTGCGCTGCGCGGATATCCACGCCCGGTTTCAAGCGACCGATGACCAAATAATTGTGATTGCCGCGGATCGCACGCTTCTCATTAGTCCAGGCCAGAGGGATCCAAAGTTGAGCCCAGCTGGGAAACTTGAAATTGGCGGGCATGACGCCGATGACGCTGTAGGTCTCGCCGTTGAGAAGGATGTTCTGGCCAACGATACCTGGATCGCCGCCAAAGTGATCGCGCCACAGCGCATTGCCGAGAACGACAACGTGGCCCTGGCCGGGACGGTCGTCTTCCGGAGTGAACGTCCGACCGAGGACCGGACGAACACGGAGTATCGAGAAGAAGCCCGGAGCGACCGGCGCTGCTTGAATCGACTCAGGCCGATCTTTTCCCCCTACATTGAAACTGGCGCCACCATAGGCCGCCATTTCTTCAAAGGAATGGTTCTGGCTCCGCCAGTCGAGGTAATTTGCAGGTGAGACGGAGAATAGCGTAATTCCAGGGAAACTCTTTGCGGGAGGGACGTGCCAAATCTGCATGATACGGGACGAATCCTGGAAAGGTAGGGGGCGGAGAAGGACGGCATTGACTACGGAGAAAATTGCCGTATTGGCGCCAATGCCTAAAGCGAGGAGGAGCACGGCCGTGGCAGAGAAGCCTGGATTACGAAGGAGGACACGAAAGCCGAGCCGAAGGTCAGAGACGAAGTTGCGCATGAGCAAATACCCCCGGGGTCACCAAGTATAAGTGGTCTTTCGATGACCTTGATAAGAGACGAACAAAATGGCCAAAGTGTTTCGAGGGAGAGGGCAAGCTGGCACTCGCCAAACTAGGAGCACCTTTGAAATGAAAGACATACGGCGTTGCATAGGGCGTCGCATAACAAGTCACATGAACGACATTCAGCCGTAGCGGAGTTCAACCGCAGAATGTTTTGGGACTTACCCATCATCATCATCCGAGACCGAGTCCTTATAACTGCTTCACGGGAACAATTCGACTAAAAGAGAAGGACTACCATTTCGCCCCACGCAATTTCAGGACCTCGTTCGCTTTCAGTTTCCACTCTGCGTAACTCTGGGCTTCGATAAGGGGCACTTCGTCCACCTTCTTGAGCGTCACTTTACCAGTTTGCGGCTTCTGTTCCATATGCCATGCATCGAATCGGGTCAAGGTGCCCTCTAACCGGTCTTTGGCAAGTGTGCCCTCGAATTTGAAGAGGTCCCTGGACGGGACGGGGTCCTTGTGCTGTGCGCAGGTGTGCAAGCCCGTGGTCAGCTTGGCGCTGAAGGAAATCTTGCCGCTTGAAGAATCGAACTTCACATCCTCCAACACCCCCGAGGGAGTATCACCATAGAGCCCCTCTGCATTATCGAGGAGGCCAAAAACCGAAGGGTCCTGCCGCCATAGCGCAACCGAGACTCCGTAGGCGTGTTCTCCGGTGAATGTCATGTTCGAAAATTGGCCGATGTAGATTGCGCGGGGAATCACCTTTTCGCTACTTTGTTTGACTGAAGGAGTGTGTGGAGACCACAACGCGACTGCGGAAAAAACAAGCATCATGCGCAATGAATATCTCAGCATTCTAAGCAACGCCAAGGAACCCTCCAGGCCAACACCAATGACAGCATTGTCATTATAGGGTTTGACAGTCAAGACTGCGATGCAAACTATCGGTTGATCACCGGCGGGGCGCGGAAACCATCGAGGCCCCGCAAGTCCGGCCTTGGGGCGCACGCTCGGCCTACCTATCGATCAACTTCGAAGCTAAAAGGAATGCTTGCGCGGCACACTCGGCATCAGCGGCTCCTAAGCACTGATTGTGCAAAAGTGAACAGCGCGCATCCTGGAGAGCCTCTAGGATGCGCACTGGATGGTCAGCCGGCGCCTCGTGGGGTTCTTCATCAGTGACCCGCGATTGTGCAAGGGCCTGCCGTTGCGATCGGCCTGGACACGGGAACATAGCCGGGTCATCAGCCACGTTCGCGCCTTTGTCTCGTATTTGCTCAGCGCCTGAGCGACACGATGCGCGATTCCGCGCGCATGGTTTTGTCGCATCACAGTTGCCGGCTAAGGCCCGTGACAAACGCAGTGCCCCCGCCCCACGCAACTGAAGGATGGTGCTTTTTCCCATGAGGATCCTCTTCCCCGCATTGTTTTGTTCCCTGCTGTGCACTGCGCCTGCATCGGCGCAATCGTCAATCGCGGGCGGAAGTGGCGAGGCTCCCGCCGCAAGTGCCGAAGCTCCACCCGCCCCTATAAGGCCCGTAAAGCCGATAAGGAGCGGCCCTCCCGTCGCGACGGCCAAGAGCAAGACTATTGAAATGGGGCTGGGCTACACCTACGTAAGTCAACCGGGGTACCAGTCCAAGCGATTGGGCTTACGGGGCGCGGATGCCAGCTTTACGATCGGTTTTTCTCGACTGGGCGTAACGGCTGATGTGGGTTATGCGCGGGCTTCCAATGTACTGGGTACCGGGCGGCACAGTGCCGTCTTTAGTTACCTCGCGGGTCCCGTTTTCCATCACACGGTCCACCGTCGCTTTGATTCTTACGTTCATGTGCTGGCGGGGGGCGCCAAAGTGAGTGGCCCGATTCTTACGAACGGCGGGTCTATCCTGCTCGGGGGATGGACGACTGGCTATGCCTGGGCGCTTGGCGGCGGAGTCGAGTACTGGGCGACAGAATCCATGGCCATTCGCACAGGTGTGGACTATTTCAGGACAGCGTTCTACGATTCTTCGCTTGTGGTTCGGGGCCAGAGCAATCTCAGGACAACGGCTGCGGTCGTCTATTATTTCGGAAAGCCTTCACCACGGAGACGGCTACCGTGAGCATCACCGAGCTGGCCGGATGATCCGGTCCCGGATCAACCAAACTCCGTCAGTCGAACGACGAAATCTTCGCCCACTCACAAATCAAAACAGCACGGAGGGTGCCCCGTTCGGAAACGACATCGCGGCGGCCAAAAGCATGGACGTCAGCGAAAGGCCTATGGCGACACTATCCTTTTTCACAAATCCTCTTCCCGATGGAGAAGGCGGAGGAGACAGCGGAACCCGCAGATCAGCTAAACACCGCCATGTGATGCGGAAAAATTTCATCCAGCAGTTTTTGACGCAATGCAACATTGCTACATGGCTACATGCCGATCGCCTCATGCGTGGGCCCTCAATTCCGGTTTCTTGAATGTCGCTGATTTCAAGGGCATTCGTGCGGATAGCATTTTCGGCAGCGACACGGCAGCAAGGTTGGAGACGAGAAGAAAGCATGCACACGAGTTTCCGGCCCGGCACTAAAGGCCCGTTTGAAGTTGTGCGACCCCCGCCGTGGATACTTTGATGTCGTCCTCGGAATTCCCGCCGCTAAAGGCAGCGATCAGATACCCGGTTTTCCCGCGAACAATCACACCCCCTTTCCATCCGAATTCCCCCGTCATAGGCGAGCGCACCTGGCTGCCGCTGTCTTTAAGCGTATCCGCCATCTCTGCCGCTTTGGCGTAGGCAATACCGAGCAGGTTTGCCCCCTTGTCGTTCTGCGAAGGGTCGTCCTTCAGTCTGCCAACCACCGCCATTTTCGAGCTCCACGATCGGACTCTGTCGCCTTCGAAGTACGCCACGACTGCCACGCCACCGATTCGAAGTTGTTCTGCGCGTGCTCGCATGGCCAGCAGCGCGGAGTCCGCTAAACTATCGAAACGGTTAACAACGGTGGGCCCATTAAGGAAAACCAGATCCATTTCCGCAATATCCACGCGAAAGCTGACCGAACCAGCCGTCGGAAAATCAGCTGGAACTTTTTGCGTCACCTGGCCAGTGGCGGCCCACTCCGTTCCTCGCTGAAACGTCGTGATAAATCCAACGCAGCTTAAGGCGATGACGTCATGCCCCATCGTGGTATGGAATACCCGACCCTTGCCGTAGTTCACAACGATGAGACTCGGCTCGTCATGTCCGGTGCCCTTGTTCGCTGGGTCAGAATGAGCGGTTGCAAGCACAGCCATATTTTCCCCCGGTCCACGGAGCGTTGCATAGAGCTCATCGGAGCCGTGCATCCACACGAGCGGCAACCCCTTCATAATCGGGTGTTGGGGCGTCTGCGTCACGATCTGATAAGGCAAACGAGCTCCGTGGGAGCCGGCGGGCCCGGGCGAATTGTCCGATACCAGCTTGCCCTCCTTTAAATACCACAGCGGACCAGACTTTTCGGTGCGGCCTCTCCAGCCTCCGATCCCGGTCATCCGGTTGAATGCCTGCCAACCGGGAAACGCATTATCTGCCCCATGCACGACTATTAGTCCTCCGCCCTCGTTTACAAATTGGTCCAGCTGGGCCCGCAGGTCGGCCGGCCAGTCCGGAGCATCATAATTTAGAACGATTGCCTGATACCGGCTGAACTCGGGCTTGAAGTTGGTGAAGTCCTCACCAAACCGGGGAGATGTTGCGATGGAGACACGGAATAATCCCGTGTCCTCAAGTTGCTTTTTCAACACGCGTGTGGTCAGTTGCCAGTCGTGGTATGGACCACCGCTCTGTCCATCCAGAAGTAGGACGCGTATCGGCTCGGCGTGCGAAGCCGCAGGTGCCGCGCAAAGCGCCGTTGTGTATTGTGTTGCCAAGAGAATGATGAACACGAATCTTTTCATGCTTTCTCTCCGTCTTAGAAAACTGCACTGCCGGCCGACACGTGGCAGACACATACAAAAACTGCCACCTCCGGCAATTGGAAGCCGTCGAAAGTCATCTCGCTGAGAAATGCTATCATTACCAATTGTGGGAGCAATTCGCTGAACAGCTCTTGGGCCGAGGTCGAGAATGACCCGATCGACTGCCGGGATCGCATCCCTCAATTCCGGGAGAAACGAGCAACCTCGGCTTGCCATCGTTTGCGATCCCACCAGACGCTGACGCGATTAGCCTTAAGATCTTCGCAAAGCCGGCTGACAAAAGGCTCGTCGTTCTCACGCGTAGGAAATAATACCTGAACGTTATTGGCCTCTGCGGTCATCTAAACACTTTGCGAGTTGGGCAGCTGCCCGTGCCGACTCCAGCCACCCTTACTTTAACGGCTACCGAAAAGACTATGGAACGGACGCCGCCAGTTGTGTGTACACCAGCTCCCCCCTTGCTTAGCCTGGGAATTCCAGGGCCCTCGGCTCAAAAACACAGATGGTGTCCAGCTTTTTTGCAAACCATAGCCGAGGTGCTCATTTGAGTTTCTCTCCGATCGAGCCCTTCTCATTACGGGCCGGGTACACCACCGCCGGACGTAGAGTTTTCTCTCGGAAAACAGAAAGCCCCAAAACGTCCGGTCTGAACCGGGTGGACGAAGTGTCAGTAATTAAGGATGCTGCCGGTTGTGGGCACATCGCTAAGTGTCCACGCGGATAAGTGGGCACTTCCGTGCACATGACTCAATCTTTTTCAATTCCCCCAACCATCCTCTGATCCTCTGACGCGCGATGCCCCCGGGCGCGCCGCCTCCGTCTATTTCTTTCACTTAAGGACGACCGCTTCTCGGCAGTGGGAGGAACGTCATGATACGTGATAGTTTTCCCGTGTGGCGCGAATTCTTGTTCGCCATATTCGAGCATAATATTGTCTCCTTGAACGAATGCTACGAAGCGGATGGCATCGTGGGGAACGTAAAGAAAAATGACTTGCCTGAGTTTCAGCAAAAACTGCGCCGCTTATCTATAGGAAAAAAAGACAGGCTGTTTCTGTTCATGTTGTGCAACTCTTGTATGGAAATTTCTACGGTTCCGTTAGCGGTCCAAAAAAGGATAGTCCAACCGCCGACGTTTGAGTTGGTTGGTTAAAATGATTGATAATCAGGGCTTCTTGACAACGAGGTAGCAAAAACCTCTTTCTGCAGCCGACATCACGATGATTGCGTCGATCCGATTCATCCGCCATGTCTCTACGCTATCCATCAGTGCGGCGCTGTTCGCCCTTGCCATGGCGTCTGCCGCCGCGTTCGGGCAGTCCACCGCGGACCGGTTCGCCGGGTTGAAGCCGCGACCGGTGGGCCGGATCCAAACCCACGGCACGGTCGGCTATGTCCCGCCGGTGGGCTGGAAAGCGCAAAACGGCAACAAGGGAATCACCACTTTGACGGGCCCGGTTCCAAGCGAAGAGCGGCCATGCGAGATTTGGATGTTGCCGCCGATGCCGGTTCAGCGTGATCTGACGACCCAAGGTGCAGCATTGGTGGAGAGTTTGGCCGCCACCAAAAAATTCGGCGCGTACCGGGACGATCGTGGCCGCGACGTGAGGCTCTCCCGCGAGGAGGGAATATCTGGAACCGGATGGGCGTACGCAGATCTCTCCGGGCAGTTGGGACATAGCGGAATAACCGTACGTGTCCTCATGGCCCAAATGGGCCGTTACGTGCTTCCGATCATTGGTTACTCCAGGACATGGAAGTGCCTTGGCAACCAGTCCATGCGCGACAACGACGTGTGGGCACTGCTGTTTCACAGTCTTCAACTACCCGGCTTTACCAAGGACTCTCCGCAGCTGGCCCAACAACTCATAGGTACCTGGTCCAGTGCGAGCGGCAGCGCAGGCAATAGCGACGTGTTTGCGAAAAATGGCCGCTTTGGCAGCGTTGCACTGTACCAGTCATATGCGCAGTCCTCAACGCCCGGCATGGTGTGGGAGATAAACCGCAGCTGGCAGGGAGATGGCCCTTATGAGGTGCACGGGGATCGCCTGCACACTCAAAACGCGAAGGGAAGCGAAACCGAAAGAGACGTCACGCGCCTTTTTAGCATCGTTCGTATGCCCAATGACGAGAAGCCGGGCGAATCTGATTATGTCCTGCGGATGGTCCAGCGCTCTTGGGACGGGAGTCAGACTTGGGGGTTCAGCCCCAGCGGCAACTACGTCACCCATATGACCAAAGAGAAGCCAGCGAGACGCTGAGGGAGATGGCGTTCCCCGGCCGGTTTTTCCTGCACAATGAGGTAACTCCAGGTCGTGCTGCTGTTCTGACTCGAAGGCTATTGCACGTACGGTGCGCGCCTATTGGTCTACAGAACCGGAGCGACGAGCCACCGGAGCACCTCTTCGCGGAACTGGAGGGCGTTTGTCCGCAATCAGGACCAGTCCATCATCGGATGCGATTTCCTTGTCGTGGTGACAGCGCGGTTCCGGACCCTCTATGTGTTTTTCCTGATGGCGGTCGGGACCCGGTGCATTCTGCATAGCTACGTCGCCGCGCATCCAGCGGCAACGTGGACCTTGCAGCAGGGTTCGTGAAGCGATTCCGAGCCATCGTTCCTATCGTTTCCTAATCCGTGACCGTGACTCGATCGCTTCGGGATTGGTGGACCGACAGCTAGAGGCGTTTCGAGTGCGGGTGCTGCAGCCGCCGGCGCGAGCGCCGAGGGCCGCTTACGGTTCCTCTTGCTTGCCGACGACAGTGGGTGTATCTTGTCTCGGTTACCGAGGACATGAGCCCGAGCAAACCTTCCGATCTGGTGCAGGGCACGCTCGACATGTTGCTGCTGAAAATTCTTGCTCTTGCGCCGATGAACGGTTCGCCGTCAGTCAACGGTTAAAGCAAGTGTCCGGTGACGTTCTGCAGGTGAGCGACGGTCGATGTACCCCGCTTTGCACAAGCTGGAGCAGGAGGGCTGGAGTACAGCGGGGTGGAAGACGTCCATAAATGGTTGCCGCGCGGAATACGATTCGCTCACACGGCTAGGGTGGCGGCAGCTCGAAATGGAAGCAGACAACTGGGGCAGGCTGTACGGTGCGATTTCGCGTGTGGTCAAACTCAAAGAGGCGTGAGCGGCTCGAGTGGCAAGGAAGGTGGCGATGCGATCGAAACGTTGGCTGTACATGATTCCCCTACGCCTTCGGTCGTTATTTCGCCGAAGACAGCTAGACCGAGAATTAGACGAAGAGCTGCGGGATCACATTAGCCGAAAAACCGAGGAATATTTCGCAAAGGGCATGCTACCTCACGAAGCGCGGCGCGCGGCATTGGTCGAAATTGGCGGAGTCGAGAGATGCAAAGAAGAGTGTCGCGACACGCGTCGCGTGAACTGGATTCAAGACCTTATTCAAGATTTGCGCTACGGCCTGCGCATGCTCGCGAAGTCGCCCGGCTTTTCCGCCATCGCCATCGCGATACTGGCCATCGGAATCGGCGCCAACACCGCAATTTTCAGCATCGTGTACGCCGTGCTGTTGAAACCACTGCCGTTCCCGCATCCCGACCAGTTGGTCTTCTTGTCTGAAGCGAAACCACAAAACGGAATCTCATCGGCGGGCGCATCCTACGACAATTTCATCGAGATTCGTGCGCAAAACCACGTCTTCAGCGAACTCGCCGGAATCACAACGCACGAACTCACGTTTACCGGCCACGGCGAACCCGCACCCGTCGACACCGCCGGCATCACTCCGGAGCTGTTCTCGCTGCTCGGCGGCAAGCCGCTCCTCGGCCGTCTCTTCATCGCCGATGATGGCAAACAGGGAGCTGCACCGGTCGTCATCCTCAGTGAAACCATTTGGCGCGACCGCTTCAATGCCGACGTCAACGTGATCGGTTCATCCGTGACTCTCGATCATCGTTCGTACAGTGTTGCCGGTGTGATACCTGCTGCTCCCGGCGTCCTCTTCTTACCGCGGCAAATCCAATTCTGGATTCCCGTCGCGCAGGACCCACTTTTCGGGCCATTGATCCAGCAGCGTCCGGACCTTCGGGGACTCGGCGTGATCGGACGCCTGAACCCCGGTGTTTCCGTCGCGCAAGCGCAGGCTGAGATGGACACCGTCGCCACGCGCCTCGCCAGGAAGTCTCCCGCCGAGAATGACGGCTGGATCATTCGCCTCAAGCCGCTTCAGCGAGTCATCGTGGGCGAGGTGAGGACTGCTCTCCTCGTCCTTCTCGGAGCCGTTGGCCTCGTGCTCCTGATCGCTTGCGCCAATATCTCAAATCTTCTTCTCGCTCGGGCAAGCTCGCGCGGCAAAGAAATCGCTCTGCGCATCGCGCTCGGCGCAGGACGCGCTCGCGTTGTCCGGCAGCTCCTGACCGAAAGCGCTGTCCTCGGTTCTGTCGGCGGGATTGCAGGGGTCCTGCTCGCTTATTGGGGTGTGCATGTGCTCACCTCATTCCTTCCCGAGGACCTGCCTCAAGTTCATGCCATTCGCGTCGACACGTCTGTTCTACTCTTCGCGCTGGCGCTTTCGTTGCTCGCGAGCTTCCTCTTCGGCCTGGCGCCCGCAATGTTCGCGGTACGCTCCAACGTGCAAGCCGCTCTCAAAGAAGGCGCCGCCCATTCGAGTGAACCTGGCGCTCGGCGCTTCGCCCGCCGTTTTCTCGCTGCCGCCGAAGTGGCCCTGTCCATGGTCCTCCTCGTCGCTGCCGGTATTTTCCTTCGCAGCTTCGCGGCTCTCACCTCCGTGAACCCCGGCTTCAGCGTCACGCACGTGGTGAAAGCAGACATCCAGCTGCCCCAATTCCAATATTCGAAGCCCGACCAGTGGGCCGCGTTCTCTGATGAACTGCTTCGCCGCCTGGAATCTCAGCCCGGCATGGGCGATTGCGCCATCGCCGTGCCGCTCCCGCTCAACAAGCAAGGCGCCTCCAATCTCCCCTTCGATATCATGGGTCATCCGCCGCTGCCCAAAGGCACTCCCGAAAGCGCAGACTACGTCTCGGTCAGCCCTGCCTATTTCCACGTCGTGAAAATACCGCTTCTTCGCGGCCGCATATTCAACGACCGGGACGTTTCGTCCGCACCTCGCGTAACCGTCATCAGTGAAGCCTTCGCCCAGCGTTTCTTCCCGAACCAGGACCCCATCGGCAAACAGCTCGTCTTCAGCTTTCCGCCCAATCCCGGCGTTCCGCGGCAGATTGTTGGCGTCGTGGGAGACGTTCGCGATGTTTCCATCGGCGAGGATCCCGGCCCGATGATGTACGTTCCATTCAATCAATCGCCATTTTGGGGAGGCGAAGTGGTCGTGCGCAGCGAACTCAACGTGGGAAGTGTCGCCGCCACCATTCGCCAGGAAGTGCACGAGGTCGATAGAGACTTGCCCGTCGCCGACGTCGTCTCCATGTCTGACCTCATCGATACTTCCGTCGCGCAGCCGCGTTTTCGTACATGGCTGCTCGGCTCGTTCGCCGCGGTGGCTCTCGTTCTCGCGGCAGCCGGAATTTTCGGCGTGATCTCTTATTCCGTTTCCCGCCGGACGCATGAGATCGGAATCCGCATCACTCTCGGAGCGTCACCGGGCAACATCGTGCGTCTTATCTTGACCGAGAGTGCGCGCCTCGTCCTCATAGGGTTAGCGGTCGGCATTGCAATCGCGCTCGGTCTCGGTCGTTTCCTCTCGAACCTTCTTTTCCACATCCGCGCTGCCGACCCAACCACTTTCACCGCTGTGGCGTTCCTTCTATTTACAGTCGCAACCCTAGCCGCCTACGTCCCTGCTCGCCGCGCCACCCGCGTCGATCCCATGATCGCTCTTCGCCATGAGTGACGGGCGATGAGCGCAGAAAGCGTGAAGGCAGAGAGATGACGTGCCTGTAACCCGGCCAAGGCACGGTTCACGTTTTCTGCGAGCATCTTTCGCCGGTCGACGAATCAGCCTGCAATCCCAGACCGAAGAGCTGGCCCAAGCGGAAAGAAATCCTTTTCACGTTGGGCACAACGAATTGGCGAACCACAGCGCGTACGCGGAAGTCGCAGTTCGTCCTACTTGAATATCAGGTGAGCGACTCTGGACTCAAGATTCCAGTAGATCATCGCGACCGCAGCTAGATCGAAGGCGGCATGCGCGCACATCAGCATCCAGATCCGCCCAGTGATGGCGAAGATCGCACCAAATATGAGACCTGTGATAGTGGCCTGTTGCGCACCAGCCAGTCCTTGCTCGACGTAGTGGAGCGAGCCAAACAATGCGGCTGTTACGAGCACGATCACGATCCGGGCGACTAGGCTCACTCCTAGCAGCTTGCCGAGTCGTTCGAACATGTACCCGCGGAATACGGTCTCTTCCCCGAAGCCCGCGACGACAATCATGGTCCAAACGGCTGCAGGGAGCGCAGCTAGATTTCCGGCGAGATGATGGTAAGCCTGATTAATCGGGTCGGCCCCGAGAAGCGGCATCACGATTGACTTCATGAGGAATTTGAACGCGATTCCGAAAGTGATGCCAACGACAATGCTTCCTATCCAGCTTTTGGGCCGTACGTAGCCGATCTCGCGCCATGGGGTGCGCGACAGCCTGGTCCACGTCAGAACCAGTACTGCGCTGAGTGGTGCCACGATCTGCCCGGCAGCAATGACGAGCACGGCGAAAATGCCCAGCGGCCCGAATCCCCGAAGTTCAGTGGCAAAACGATCTTGCGTTAGTGGAGCCCCTGAATTGCCGGCGCCTGCCGCATCGCTCATCTCATAAGCTCCAGCAGACCGATCCTCTCCAACATATCGATAAGCCGCCGTTTTTCAAGGTACACCTGAGCTGCGTAGTCGCGCAAATGCGACAGCGCTTCGTGATTCGCTGGCCTTCACCCGGGTCGCCGGGCCGTGACATTTAGTGGATCGCTCTTCAGATCAATCACAATGCGGATAACGACGGACCTCAGTAGGTTCCATTCATACGTTGCTTCATTTCGCGTGTTGCTCGACCAAAAAATGCAGGAATCGGACCGTTCAGCCAAGTTACTTTCCGCTTTGCCCCAGTCACCGGCCGGACCCTCTGCCATTGAGAAAGCGCCGATTTTATGCCGGAGCCGGGTCCAACATCGCACTTCAAGTCAACGATCGAGCACTATCCAAGCGGGAGCGTGGTCGCTCGCGTTTTCCTCACCGCGAACCCATCGGTCTACTCCTCCGTGCATGAGTCGATCGCACACGGTTGGAGAGAGAAGGAAATGATCCAGCCGCATCCCCTTGTCTAAAAGCCACCGATTGCGCTGGTAGTCCCAGAACGTCCAGAGCGGCCCCTCGGGTTGCAGTTTGCGCAGAGCGTCCGTCCAGCCCTGAGCTAGCAGCCGAGCATACGCCTGGCGACTCTGAGGTTGAATCAATGCATTGTTATCGAGAGATCGCGTTGGATAGATGTCGTGCACAGTCGGCACCACGTTGTAATCGCCGGCAAAGACAACAGGCACGCCGGCCTTCATAAGTTCCGCGCCGTGCTCGATTAAACGTTCGAACCAGGCCAATTTGTAATCGAACTTCGGACCGGGTTGAGGATTTCCGTTTGGCAGGTAGATGGAAGTGATCAGTACACCATTTACCGCCGCCTCGATATAGCGTGCCTGGCGATCCTGGGGATTCCCAGGCAAGCTGGATCGCGTCAGCACCGGATCGCAGTCCCGCGCCAGGATCGCTACGCCGTTCCAGGAACGTTCGCCTAGCCAGACTCCGCGATAGCCGAGGTCACGAAGGGCACTTGCCGGAAATGCTCGCTGCTCAACCTTGAGCTCCTGGAGGCAAACGACGTCGGGCTGCGCCCTGGCGAGCCACGCAGTGAGATTATGCAGACGCTTGTTGATGTTGTTGATGTTGAAAGTGGCGATCTTCAATGGTGCGGCCTCGCGCGTAAAGATCATTCTGTCCTGACCCGAGTGTCACACTGCAAGCACTTCGTTTGCATAGGATGCGTTTTGGGAATGAAGTAGGCTTCTGTCTGTGATACAGGGTTAATTTGTTCACGACACGTACGCGGAACAAGCCCACGCCATGGCGTTTCGCTTCTTCAATGTGTCCTTTGCTTCGGACATCTTGATTGCCTTGCCTCAACATCAGCGATTTTTTTCTGAGCACCATCTGACATCGTTCGTTTCTTGGGCATCCGTGACCCCGTGTCCTTTTTCGCTCTTTGCCCCTGCAACGCCGGTCAATCGCGCCACCAGCGACCATATTGTTGCAACGAGTATGGTGATAACGTATCCAAGCCAAGAAGGATGAGTCTCTGAACAATTTCCCTGCCTCCTCTGCCTGCGGTGGTACTATCTCGGCCTTATGAAACGCTTGGTAATTACCATTATCTCTGTCGCGGCCTTTTTCGCGACGCCAGCCTGCTCTCAGGATCAAACGATCCAGATACTCCAGAGAATTGCCGACGCCCCCGGCCCTTCCGGCTTCGAGGAACCCATCCGCAAGGTGATGGTCGAGTACATGAAGCCGCTTTCCAGTTCCCTCCGCTATGACGGTATGGGTTCTATCATTGCCGCGCACGGTTCCTCCGGCCCGCGCGTCATGATCGACGCCCATATGGACGAGCTCGGAGGCATGATCCGTCGCGTCACCCCCAATGGTCTGCTCACCATGCAAATGCTTGGCGGCTGGCTCGATCAGGCGCTCGTCGACCAGCGCTGGGTCATCCTGGGATCGAAGGGAGCTGTCCACGCTGTTACTGGCATCCGTGACATCCACGTTGTGCCCGCCGAGGAACGCACTCGTGTGTTTGCTCGCGAACAGATCTATCTGGATGTTGGTGCGAAAAACGAAGCCGAGGTCGGCGCTATGGGTATCTCGCCTGGCGACCCGGTCGTCCCCGATTCACCATTTACTGTACTGAACGGCACGGACAACTACGTTGCCAAAGCTTGGGACGATCGCGTTGGCTGCGCCGTTGTCATTGAAGCCATGCGGCGTCTTCAGACTCAACCACACCCCAACCAGCTCTTCTGGACCATCACGACCCAGGAAGAAGTTGGCCTTCGCGGAGCTCACACTGCTGCCGACGTTGTGAAGCCTGATCTGGCCATCGCCCTTGAGGGTGGTATCACGGGTGACGTTTTCGGCGGTCATCCCGAAGAAACGCAGGTGGGCCTCGGCCGCGGCCCCGGCATATTTTTATACGATTCCTCGGCGCTCCCAAACCGCAAGCTGGTTGCTTTCACAAAGGAAACCGCGTCCGCAAAAGGCATCTCGTTGCAAACCGATCTTGTGCAAGGCTACGGCGACGACTCGGCGGAACTGCAGAAGGCAATCGGCGGCGTTCCAACCGTAAACCTGGTCGTCCCCGTCCGGTACACGCATGCGCACAATGGCATTATGAACCGCAGGGACTTCGACCAAATGGTCGATCTGCTAGTGGCTATGCTGCAAAAACTCGATGCGGCGACTATTGAGAAGCTGCGCGACTTCTCCCCGTAGCCGATCTAAACGCCGCCCGGCAGTACGCGGGGGGAAGCTACCCTTAGACTCGTCGCTGGTTGGTACTACATTCGCGACGTCTTGATGCCGCAAATTCGCGCGGCGCAAGCAAAGGCGCGGTGATTTCAATGAAGTGTGGAGTTGGCAGTATTGTGAACTGCTTCTCATCTCGACAGAAATCTCCAATAGTACTGATCTGGCAAACTGGGTCCGCGAATGTTCAGGAGGCAGTACGTGAAAGCGCCAATTCTTTACCGAATCTCTTCTGTTCTTCTGCTGCTTTTCGCGGTAGGACATACACTCGGCTTTCGCCAGTCTGATCCCAAATGGGGAGTTGATGCCCTTCTCGCCTCAATGCGGTCCATTCACTTTGACGTGCAGGGGTTCGACCGCACGTATTGGGACCTCTTTCTGGCGGCCGGATTCTCTGTCGGCGTGTTTTATCTATTCGCGGCGATATTGGCATGGCAGCTAGGTGGCCTTCCTGGAGCGACTTTGGCGCTCATGCGCGGTACTCTGTGGGCGTTCGCCCTTTGTTTTGCCGCCATCACGGTTGTGAGCTGGAGATACCTCTTTATCATACCCATCGCTTTCTCAATCGTGATTACATTATGTTTGACTGCGGCGGCATGGCTCTCAATGAAGACTGGCTGAACCTTGATAGGGGGAAAGCAACACGTCCGATCTTAAGACGGCGTGGGACTCCTCTTCGCACCTGAACTACCTGCGGCTCAAACGCGCCGCGGGTACGCAGTTTGTTCAGGCTTCGAAACAGCGCGCATGATCGAGAAGGAGCCCTTGCTTTGTAGGGCGCCATCCCAACCATTGCTGTGTTAGCGCGCTTGAAGCCGGGATGTCGGCACTCAGGAACGGCCCGAGAAAGCCGAAATGGCTGCTGCCTCCTCGTAGGACTTGGAGACGACCGGCACGTTCAGGCGCCCGCCGATTACGCCAGCGATGTCTCGAATCGGCACGCCCTCGTCGCCGACCCCGGGATACCTGGCTCCCGCAGAACCCTTCTCGAGAACCAGCCTGATAATTGCCGACGACCGGCGTGCCGGTATCATGAACTCGCCGAAATCTTAGTGGGACGGCTTCATCTGCGCCTCAAGAAAGGCCAGTACGTCGTTTCCCCACACATCGGTTGCCGAAGAACAAAATCCCCAGTGTCCGTCCTGATGGGTGCTACCGAAAGCGGGATAGATCTTTGATTGAAAGTCCTTCTTCTTTTTGGTTGCTTCCTTGCTCAAGACCCGGCTTGGACCCAAACTGTAGTCGTTCTCTGCCTGAATTAGAAAGACAGGTGCCTTGGTGAGATCCACGGCACGAACTAAGCGATCTTGAAGCGGCACATTTTGCTCCCATGACATTGCACCAGGAGCGAACGGCACGAGCGCCTTTACGCCCAGGTCACGCTCACCAGTAAGCAGGGTTTGGATGCCACCGTAAGAGCACCCAGAAATGGCAATCCGGGCAGGATCAACGAAGGGCTGAGACCTCAGATAATTCAGAGCCGCAATCACATCGTCAACTTCGGCTTGCTGAAGCTCGACCATGCGCCGAGCACGCTCGCCCGGAGGAGCCTGGGCAACCAGATCCTGAATGTAGTCACCTGGCGAACGGCCTTGCCCTCGGCGATGCGGAACAAAGAAGACGTAGGAATGCGCGGTGTAGAACTTGGCTAGCAGCGGTTGAGATCCCGGCAATTTCTCGCTGCCGTGATTCCACACGATTGCCGGGAAAGGGCCAGTACCTTCGGGCTTCCAAATAAACCCATGCAACTCCCGTCCGCCGATGGGAAAGACAACTTCCTCAGGCTTGGATTGGGCGATGCCCTGAGCTAATGCGAAGAGCAACAACCCGCAGAAGAATCTTTCCGTTCTGGGCGAGAGAAACGGATAGAGAATAATTCTTGCGACGGTAATCAACGAAGAAGGTCGACTGTATTCTCGTTGTGTTCCCGTATCTCCGGCAGAGGTGCTCGTGGAATTTGACTTCATTTTGCTTGCCCTCACAAATCGACAAGCATAACTTAGGCAACTCCACAAAGACATCCGGGACGAACGGAATATGCGAGCCAAGCTGGCTAAGTCCTTCCATGAGTATTCCGTTCTTGGTGGTGAAGTACACGCTATCCGGGCGGGCGCATGAGAACTGGACCGCGAGTTGACCAGTTCCGTGGGGGCGCCGGTGGCGGGGGAGGTTCAGTGCCGAAATCCGCCAGCCCAGGTTTCGCGGGGCAGCACCTAGCAACTTTTCAGCGCTGCACAATCACTTCGAGTCTTAACTCGAACCATTCTTGCAGCGCGGGGACATCACGAAAAGTTTTAGACTTTAGATCTCCGGGAACGGTCATCCAGTAGACGGTGGCGCTTTTTGTAAGACTGTCGATGCACATACGTTGATGCGTCTCCCTGACACTGTCCGCTGCATTTCTCCTGAGCCACAGGACAGTACCTCCTCCGGATTCGTTGACCGCAACGAATCCGCACTTACGGGCGGCTGTTTGAAACGTCTGAAGTCTCTCCATGGCCTTTTCCTTCCGTGCTGATTTGTACCTCCGTTGCTGAACTCGGAAAGAATCTCTCGTCAGGAGACGAGTTGTTGTGCATTAGGGAACATAGGTACTACATTGGTACCGTGGGAGAAAACATCTGGAAGTTCCAATCAGGAAGAGTGCCGGATGCGAATTATGAATAATCTGGTTAGGTGCCGGGGCGCGCTGACATCCTTGGCTCTCATCTTGGTCCTGCCCGCGGTCTATCCTGGGCGCGCGACGCATCGGTTCCAGGTTTCTGCCCCTGCTCTGCGGTCCACGAGCATCATCGATGTTGAGCCTGCGTTGGGGCCGCAACCGCCGTGCGGAAGGGAATCCATCCCAGCCTATCCTCGTCTGGATGATCCGGCCGTTGTGAAATCATGGAGCGAATCTGATTTCGGCCGCGACTGGAGACCGCCTGTGTGCATGGGTTGGACTGCGGTCGGCTTTACAACGTTGGTTAGCACAGTCGCGCGATTTCGTCACGTCACAGAAGCCCAGGGCTTGCTTCGCCGCATCGGGGCAATTTCAGAACTCGCGGGGGTGCGCTACTGGTCGACCACTCACAAGCGATGGCAAACGTTGGTTGTGGACGCTTATGCTCTGACGGCCTTGCGACCTGATAAACGCCGAGAAGACTTCAGGCCCGATGAAATGAAAGAAGGCAACGTCCTTTACTTTGAGCAGGTCGATAATCTTTCTGGCAAGGCCGTCTACCGAATGCACATTGCCGAGGCTTCGGCGGACCGCCTGGTCATCGATGTCGAGAACGTCAGCACCATGCGCTATTTCTTCATACCAATCTTTCATCCCGGTGAGACGCAGTCGATCTGTTTTTTGGATCGCGAATCGGATAGCGTGTGGCGCTACTACAGCATCGTGCGCACAGGAAAGAGTGCCAACCGGCTGATCGCAGGGAATGAATCTTCCGCGGCCAACCGGGCCGTTGCGTTCTATCGCCACCTAGTCGGAATTCCCACCGACCAAGAGCCGCCCGCGGCGCGATGATGGAAAGAGTTGGAACGGACAATTTCTTCTCTCCAGAGTCATGTCCCGTAGCCGCGGCGGGCACTGAGGCTAACTGATCGGTCGTTCGGTCCAGCCCGACCGAGTTTTTCCAACGAAGGTCCGAAGGCCAGCTCTCATTGCAAAACATCACGCAGATGCAGCCGAACCTGGGAGAAAGCAATGGGAACGGGCGGTAACGCCCGATCCGTCCCTCCTGGCGGACGGCACCCAGCAGTGTGGCCTTCTTATTTCATCCCGTCCAGAATTGAGCCCACGATGCCTCCGACGACGCCTCCCTGCACTGCTTCCTTGCGCTGCGTAGGCATGTACTCCATGAGTTTATGCGCCAGTTTGGAAATGGGCAGCGTTTGCAGCCAGATTCTCCCCGGCCCGCTAAGAGATGCGAGGAAGATTCCGTCACCGCCAAAAATCATATTCTTGATTCCCGGCACGGTCGTGATCTGAAAGGAAACGCTCGCCTGAAACGCGCCGACGTGTCCTGGATGCACCCGCAAAGTTTCGCCCGGCTGCAGGTCCTTCATGATCAGCTCACCCGAAAGCTCGATCCATGCGGTTCCCGTTCCGCCGACGTGCTGCAGCAGGAAGCCGTCGCCTCCGAAAATTCCTGCCCCCAGCGATTGCTGGAAGCCGACGCTGATCTGAATCTGCGGCGTCGCGCACAAAAATCCGTGCCGGTGAATCATGTATTCGTGTCCCGCGCCAACTTCAATCGGCACAATATGCCCAGGCAGTTTTGTGGCGAAGGAAACCCCACCAGGAGCGCCGATGGCCCGGTACTCCGTCATGAACAGCGATCCGCCACCCGCCACGCGCTTCAGCACGCCGAAGATTCCTCCGCCCCCTCCAAACTGGGTGTGCGTCGTCATCTGAATGGAACTCGTCATCCAAGAAAGTTCACCGGCTTCAGAAATGACGGACTCGTTGGGGTCAAGCGCGAATTCAAGTACCGGCATGGTGGTGCCGACGATGCGACTTTGCATGGCGGACTCCTGGTTTGGATTGCGCGCCGTCGACAAGCATTGAGCCCGCGCGCAGCGTTCGATTGAACTTATACCGAGAAATCGCTTGTTGACAAGAGCCCAGAGCGAATTTTGAGGAGCCAAGTGCCTTCTTTCCGAGTTGCTGCTCGGCGCCAAGCAGTTCCGGGTGCGTTGCCGGCGATCCCTGCCTAATGGCGTTACGCTGGAGTCCGCGTCAGAGCGCAGTCGCCCGGCGGCGGACGCTGCTCAGCGATTCTGGACAAGTGGCCGCCTTAACCGGCAAATCTCTGCGATTTTCAGGGTGTCGGAATGCGGGCTTCACTGCGGATTCTGGTGAGTCGGTTGGAGAGGCGAGGGCGAGGCGTGCCGTTTGGTAACATCCGGCAAACTAGCATCGGCGCGGCTTGCGGCCCGATCGGCTTCGAGCCGGTGCCCCTTCTTGGCTTTCTCGTTGATGCAGAAATTCAACGCTAACCGCACAATGGCGCATCCAACCAGGTGGCCACAAAAAGAGACTTGCACATTACATACTCCAGTAGTAGCTTTACACACGTGTATAGTAGAGGACAAATGGCCCAACCAAAATTGACGAAACTCGAGCTTCAAATCATGGAGGCACTGTGGAACCAGGGCACGGCCTCCATCCGCGAGATTCAAGAGACTTTCCTCGAAAAAGACAGACCAGCCTATACAACTATCCAGACAACCGTTTATCGCCTCGAAGGAAAGAAAGCCGTGCGCCGCGTGAAGAAGGTCGGCAACTTTCACATTTTCGAGGCCACGGTCTCCCGCAACGCCGCGCAGCGGAGGCTGATCGACGACTTGCTGGCTCTGTTTGGGGGGCACACGCAACCCGTGATGGCGCACTTGATCGAATCGGGCAAACTCACGCTCGACGATGTAAAGGAAGCTGGGAAGACTCTCCGGAGGCTTGAGAGAAAGGACAAATCCCAATGATCCTGAACTATTTCTCTGCAACATGGACAGCCTTTGCGCCAGTGCTGGGCAACCATTTATGGCAGTCGACGCTATTCGCTATCACGGCCGGATTGTTGACATTGGTTTTGCGAAAGAACCGCGCGCGGGCGCGCTATGGTCTTTGGCTGGCAGCATCCGTGAAATTTCTAGTTCCTTTTTGGCTGCTGGTCGGCATGGGGAGCCATCTAGCTTGGTCAGGCGGTTCCACGGGGACCAAAGCGGGGCTGTATCTTGCGATGGAGGCAGTTAGCCAGCCTTTCACGCAACAAACGATGCCGGCGATTACTCCGGCCCCTCCCTCAGCAGTGTCGTCGAGTCAGATCCATCTGCTTCCGGGCTTTCTTTGGGCGGTGTGGCTCTGCGGATTCCTGGTGGTCCTTTCCGGGTCGTACGCGCGTTGGCGGCGGGTTTCCACAATCGTACGAGAAGCGGTGCCACTATGGGAAGGACGAGAAGTGCTAGCGCTGCAACGGCTGGAGCGCAGGGGAGGTTTGCGCAAGCGGACCGAGATATGGTTGTCGCGGGCCTCTCTGGAACCGGGGATTTTCGGCATCGCCCGGCCGGTCTTGGTATGGCCTGAGGGAATCTCCGAACACCTCGAAGATGAGCACCTGGAGGCCATTGTCGCGCACGAGCTGTCGCACATCCGTCGTCGCGACAATCTGGCCGCCGTGATCCACATGGTGGTTGAAGCCATCTTCTGGTTTCACCCTGTGGTTTGGTGGCTAGGGGCGCGCCTGCTGGAAGAACGCGAACGCGCGTGCGACGAAGAAGTCTTGGAATTGGGCAGCGATCGGCAGGTCTATGCAGAGAGTATTTTGAAGACCTGCGAATTCTGTGTGAAATCTCCATTGGCTTGCCTTTCCGGAGTTACGGGCGCAGATCTGAAGAAACGGATTCTGCGGATCATGTCCGAGCGCCTCGCCGAAAGACTGAGTCCCGGCAAGAAGCTACTGCTCCTCGCAATCGGCTTAACCACTATTACCGTACCGGTTGCCCTCGGTATCGTGACGAGGTCACCGCGAATTCTTGCGCAATTGCAGCAGGCGGACGGTGTGGCTGTGCAATCTTTCGAGGTCGTTTCAATTAAGCCGAGCCGCCCCGGAGACAATATGGTTCAACTCTTCATGTCTCGCGGCAAGTTCACAACCAGAGGGGAGACGACTAAGGCACTCATCGAATTTGCGTACGACATCAAATCAGACAAGCAGCTCTCTGGAGGACCAAGCTGGATCAGTTCTCAAAAATACGATATTGAGGCGAAGGAAGAAGACGCCGTCGCCGAGAAGTTGCAGAAGCTTGCTTTCGAAGAGCAGGCCAAACAGATCCGGTTGACGGTCCAGGCACTGCTCGCGGACCGCTTCAAGCTGAAGGTCAGTCGGGAGATAAGAGACCTTCCGGTTTATGCGTTGGTCGTAGCTAAGGGTGGTTCAAAGCTGATTCCGGCGCAAGTTCCAGCACCCGCCGCGGACGGTACGTCACCGCCAAAGAAGGCATTTGTCGGAATCAGAATGATGGGTCCGGGTCAACTTGGCGGAACCAATATAAACACAGGCTTTCTGGCGGACGTACTGTCGGGGCAACCCGAATTGGGACGGCTTGTTATAGACCAAACCGGCCTCACGGGTAATTATGATTGGACGCTTAAATGGACGCCAGACCTGAGCACCCCGATGCTCAAGGGCCCGGACGGTGGCCGCTCGCTCGCCGATGCACCGCCACCTGATTCTTCAGGGCCTTCGATCTTTACAGCGCTTGAGGAGCAGCTTGGCCTAAAACTGGAAACTAGAAAAGGGCCCGTAGAGACCCTCGTAGTCGATAGCATCGAGAAGCCTTCCGAGAACTAGCCATTGGGGGATAACATGATCAGGCGCCTCGCACGCAAATCGGATCACAATCGAAGGCTATTGCTCAGTGCGGCTGGACTGGTGGTCGTAACCATACCGGTCGTGTTTGGCGTTCTACACGCAACGCAAGGCCGGGCTCAGTCTCAGACTCCAAACGTGGTCGCCACTTCGCCTGTTTACGAGGTCGCGTCGATCAAGCCAAACAAATCTGGCGACAACAGGATCAGAATGATGTACTCGCCCGATGGACTCAGCGCAACAGGCGGTACCGTGCAGATGCTTATCATGTCCGCCTACGGAATCAGCCCCCATCAGATCTCCGGAGCGCCCAGCTGGCTCAACTCTGAGGGATACGATATTGAAACGAAAATGGACAGCTCTACCGCCGATGAACTGCGCAAGCTGAGCGATGATGAACGCAGGGATCAGAGGCAACGTATGCTTCAGGCGCTTTTGGCAGACCGCTTCAAGCTGACGATTCATCACGAATCCAAAGAACTTCCCGTATATGCTCTGGTCGTTGCCAAGGACGGTCCCAAATTTCAAGAAGCAAAACCTGGCGACGCCTACCCCAACGGAATCAAAGGCCCCGACGGCCATTCTGGGATGGGCACGATGATGGTGGGGAATGGAACGCTAACAGGTCAAGGGGTTCCGCTCATGAATCTGGTGCGGTTCTTGACGAGGGAGTTGGGCCGCACCGTTATCGACAAGACCGGACTCACGAGCAAATATGATTTCACGCTCAAATGGACGGAAGAGAGGCAAGCCCCGATGTTTAGGGGAACAGAGGGTAGCCAACCAGGGACTGGAGGCACAGCCGCGCCCGAATCGTCGGGACCTTCGATCTTCACGGCAGTTCAAGAGCAGCTTGGACTGAAGCTCGAATCGCAAAAGGGCCCTGTCGAGATTCTCATCATCGATCACGTCGAGAAGCCTTCGGAAAATTAGCAGCGGGAGGGATATTCCTGTCATGGTCGCGCTGAAGCGTTCTGCCATGCTAACAACGATTCTTCTTCTGGCTGCGGCAGGTGGACTCTGCCAGCGCAAGACGGATACGGCGCCGCGACTCGAGTTCGACGTCGCGTCGATCAAACCCTCCAAACCGGGAGCCGATGGAGGAGGCATCAAGCCTTTGCCCGGCGGCCAGACCTACATCGCGACAAACGTTCCGGTAAAGCTGATGATCAAGCTGATGTATCACCTCAACGATCGTGAAATATCCGGCGGTCCAGGCTGGCTCGACACCGACTTGTATGATGTCGAAGCCAAAGCGGATCGCCCGCACAGCATCGATGAGCTCCACGTCATGTTTCAGAATTTGCTTGTGGATCGTTTCAAACTGCAATACCACAAAGAGACGCGGATCCTTCCCGCATACGAATTGGTCGTCGATAAATCCGGAGCCAAGCTGACGGAAAATAAGAGCCCGGAGCACTTCGATATTCCCGTCAGACCCGCAGGTTTTGGCAAGCTTGAGGCGACCCACTGTTCCATGTCGTATTTTTCTTGGATTCTTTCGCAGAGGCTTGACCGGCCAGTGATCGACCAAACCGGCCTTACAGAATTCTATGATTTCAACTTAGAGTGGACACCGGAGCTTCCTCCCGGCCTAGCCGCCGGACCAGACGCCACCGCGAACCTTCCGCCCACCAACGGTCCAGACATCTTTACTGCCGTTCGCGAACAACTCGGTCTGAAACTGGACTCTCACAAGGGTCCGGTCGAGGTCATGATCATCGGCCATGTAGAAAGACCTTCGGAAAATTAGCCGGACGGGTTACATGACCCTGCGTCGGGCGTGCAAACTGGATGGGAGAATGCCATTGTTCACAGCAGCTGGATTGCTCGCGGTGGGCGCGCCCGTCGTGCTTGGATTGCTACACGCAGCGCAAAGCCCGGCTGAGTCGCAGGCAGCGAGCGGTTGACGCACTTAGTCTATATATGTAGACTTATGGATCGAGACTCCATGGATATCGACGCCGAAGTGCCGCGTCGCCGTTTTTCATGCAGGGAGGAGAACAATTGATGCGGTCCTCGGCAAGGTTCCGTCTCAAAGGAAAGCTTCTTTGGGCTGCCATCAGCGTCACAGCCCTTTCCGGACTACTTCTTTTGGGCCTGATAAACCTGCCGCAAGTTTGGGCGCAGAAGACGCAGGCGGGCGATGCGCCGCAGCCTTCCTTTGAAGTGGCATCCATCAAGTTGAACAAATCGCGTTTCCCAGTAGGGGGCCGTCACCTTTTTGGCGATAGATTCAACGCGACAGGTCGGACGATAGTGCTGATCGTGGCTGCCTACGGCCACAATGGACATCCACTAAGCCCTGATCAAGTGTCAGGAGGCCCAGACTGGATAAAGTCTGACGTGTTCGATATCGACGCGAAGGTTGAAGATTCCGTAGTCGAGGGCGAATGGAAGAAACTCTCGTTCGACGAACAGGTGAATCAAGGCATGCTGATGCTTCGGTCCTTGCTCGCTGACCGGTTCAAGCTGAGGGTAAGGCACGAGACGAAGGAGCTTTCCGTCTACGCGCTCGTTTTGGACAAGAAGGGTCCGAAGTTCGCCGAAGATAACACCCATCCCGAAGTTGGAGGAATAAGTGCACGGGGCCGAGGGAAGCTCGAGGCGACATCCTCGGACTTCGCTACGTTCGTTTCCGTTCTTTCCATGCAGCCGGAGTTAGGGGGCCGAGCAGTCCTGGACAAAACCGGTCTTCAGGGCCACTACAGCTTCACGATCGAGTGGACGCCGGAAAACCTGGCTGCAGGCGGCGTCCAATCGGCCGATCGGGCATCTTCGTCCGAGTCTTCAGGACCCTCGCTCTTCACCGGACTCCGGGAGCAGCTTGGGCTGAGATTGGAATCTACTAGGGCGCCGGTGGATACCATTGTTATCGAACATATCGAGCGGCCAACCGAGAACTGAAGAGGGTGCACTCGGCACCCAAGAACGTTTATGGGCTTCACATCGCACTCGCGAGGCTTGTGGAAGGGCGGTTTCTTCCTGTTGAGTGCGTCGCGGATTCCTCTGAATGTCTGTGCGAGCAGGGCGCGGTCGTCAAATCACCGCCGTGCGATTCTTTGGGTGATTTTGCTAGCGCTCTTTCTCTTCAATTTGCGCGCGTTCGCGGCTTCGGAGTACCACGGTCAAGTCACCTTCGGAGGCCTGCCGGTCCCGGGGGCAACGATAACGGCTGTACGAGGCGACAAGAAACTTGTTTCCATTACCGATCAAGAAGGTCTCTTTTTGTTTCCTGAATTGACGGACGGCACGTGGACGATTGAAGTCGAGATGCAGGGTTTTTCGACGATGAAACAAGATGTGCTCGTCGCGACGGATTCCGTTGCTGCAAAATGGGAATTGAGCATGCTGCCGCTCGACCAAATCAAGGCTGAGATCAAATCCCCTGCCGCTCCTGCGGCGAGTGTCGCGACGCCTTCTGCCAAGGCTCCTGCCAAAAGCGAACCCGCGAAACCGCAGGACAAGAAAGCCTCGGACACCCCAACACGCGACGACGACCTCAACCAACAGGCCTCCGACGGCTTTCTCATCAACGGAAGTGTGAACAACGGAGCCGCTTCTCCCTTCGCGCAACTTGCGGCGTTTGGCAACAATCGAAACGGTGCGAAGGGACTCTACAACGGTGGAATCGGCGTCATCTTTGACAATTCCGCGTTGGACGCCCGCCCTTTCTCCTTGACGGGGCAAAACACGCCCAAGGCCAGTTACCATCGGATCACGAGTGTGGCGACGCTCGGCGGTCCGCTGAGAATTCCTCACATTTGGCGAAAAGGGCCTGACTTTTTTGTCGGCTACCAATGGACGCGAAATCGCGATGCCACGACTCAATCCGCTCTGGTGCCGGATTTGGCGGAACGCGCCGGAGACTTCGCTAACGAGTTGAACGCCCAAGGCCAACCCCTCCAAATCTTCAATCCGGCTACGGGCCTGCCGTTCCCCGGCAACATGATTCCACTCAGTCCTCAGGCCCAAGCGTTGTTAAATCTCTATCCTCTGCCGAACGTTACAGGGAATCCGCGCTACAACTACCAAATCCCAATTGTTAGCAACACGCATCAAGACGCGTTGCAGTCGCGTTTCGACAAGACGGTCAATTCCAAGAATGAGGTCTATGGCGACTTTGCCTTTCAGAGCACGCGGCAAGACAGCCCGAACCTGTTTGGCTTTCTCGACACCACGGATGTGCTGGGAATCAATACTGGAATGCATTGGTCGCACCGCTTCAACCAGCGGGTGTTCCTGAATCTTGGATACCGGTTCAGCCGCCTAAGAACTCGGAGCCGACCGTACTGGGCGAATCGCGAAAATATTTCAGGCCAGGCTGGAATCAGCGGCAACAATCAAGATCCGATGAACTGGGGGCCGCCGAGCCTCACGTTTTCGAGCGGCGTCGCGGGAGTGTCCGATGGGCAAAGCTCGTTCGATCGCAACCAGACCAGCGCGTTCTCGTACTCCATGTTGTGGAATCGTGACAAGCACAGCATTACATTTGGAGGTGACTTCCGCAGGCAGGAGTTCAATTATTTATCGCAGCAGAACCCGCGAGGCACGTTTACGTTCACTGGCGCGGCCACGCAAGGAACCGCGAACGGAGCAGCGGTAGGCGGTTCAGACCTGGCCGATTTTCTGCTCGGAGTTCCGGACACGAGCTCAATTGCGTTCGGCAATGCAGATAAGTATTTTCGGGAATCCGTCTACGACGCATTCATCACGGATGACTGGAGAATAAGTCCACAGCTCACCGTCAACGCAGGAATTCGATGGGAATATGGTGCACCCATTACGGAGTTGTACAACCGCCTGGTAAATCTGGACATTGCTCGGGGTTTCGCGGCGGTAGCACCAGTCGTGGCGAAGAATTCACTCGGTCCGCTAAGCGGTCAAACCTATCCAGATTCGCTCATTCGGCCGGACAAGCGGGGTTTCGAGCCGCGCATTGGGATTTCGTGGCGTCCTATCTCCGGCTCGTCAGTGGTGGTTCGCGCCGGCTACGGAATCTACTACGATACCTCGGTCTATCAAACGCTCGCTCTACAAATGGCGCAGCAAGCACCACTGTCGAAGAGTTTGCGTGTCCAAAACGGTCCCGCTTGCCCACTCACTCTGGCTAATGGATTTAACACCTGTTCCTCGGTCACGGCCGACACTTTTGCTGTTGATCCGAATTTCCGCCCTGGCTATGCCCAGAACTGGAATTTGTCTTTGCAACGCGACCTGCCCGGCTCGCTGCAACTAACGGCAACCTATCTCGGCATCAAAGGGACGCGGGGAGTCCAGGAATTCCTGCCGAATACTTTTCCGATCGGTGCCTCGAACCCCTGCTCCACCTGTCCCGTCGGGTTCGCTTACCTTACTTCAGGCGGCAATTCGACCCGCCAAGCCGGTCAAATCCAGTTGCGACGAAGATTGCACAGCGGTTTTACAGCGACGGTCCAGTACGTTTTCTCGAAATCCATCGACGATGACTCCGCGCTGGGTGGTCAGGGGGCTGCTGCGGCTGGACAGAACACGCCCCAGAGCCCGTTTAGCAGCAGCGCGGTGGCGGTTGGTGGAAAAAACCAGCCCGCCAGCATCGCGCAGAACTGGCTTGATTTAAGGGCAGAACGCGGGCTCTCGACTTTCGATCAGCGCCATCTCCTGAGCACGCAGCTGCAGTACACCACGGGCATGGGACTAAAGGGAGAAACGCTTTTGAGAGGTTGGAAGGGAGCGCTCTTCAAAGAGTGGACCTTGCTCGCACAGGTCAGCGTCGGTAGTGGTCTGCCGCAGACACCCGTCTATCTTGCAGCGGTGCCAGGCACGGGAGTAACGGGAACCGTCCGGCCGGACTACACCGGCGCGCCACTTTACGCGGCCCCTTCAGGTTTGTCGCTGAATCCGGGGGCTTACACGGTGCCCTTGCTAGGCCAGTGGGGAAACGCAGGAAGGGATTCGATCATCGGGCCTGCTCAGTTCACTTTGAATGCTTCGATGGGTCGCACATTCCGATTGAACGGTCGATGCAATCTCGATCTGCGCGTGGATTCCACAAACCTTCTCAACCACGTCACCTTTACTAGCTGGAACACGACCCTTAACAGCGCGCAATTTGGATTGCCGAATACGGCCAATGCTATGCGCAGCATGCAAACCACACTGCGCTTGAGGTTCTGAGCGATGCGAGCTGCTATTGCCGCTATGTTGCTATGGACCCTGGCTGCCGGCGCACAGCAGATAGGCCAGAATGGGCCGCCTCGAGGAAGCCAGACACCCTCAATCAACGTTAGTACGCAGTTGGTCGTCGAGACCGTAGTGGTCAAAGACAAGAAAGGAAACTCGCTCGAGGGCTTGAATGCGAGGGACTTCATTGTCACCGAGGACGGAGTGCCACAGCCAATTGCTTTCTTCGAGCACCAAAAACTGCCAGAGACTGCAAGCGTTGCGTCGGCAGCTCCATCAGAGCCTGAAAATATCACGATCTACCATAAGCTTGCGATGACCCGCATTTCGCCTGAACCACCGGGAAACATTCGATACAAAGATCGCCGCCTTATGGCGTTGTATTTCGACATGACTGCCATGCCGCCCGCGGACCAAGTGCGCTCGTTAGTCGCGGCACAGAAGTTCATCCGCACGCAGATGACGTCGGCGGATCTCATCTCCATCCTGAGATATTCCGGCAGCGCGGTTGAAGTGCTCCAAGATTTCACCGACGACCGCAATCGGCTGTTGAGCATCATCGAAACGATGGTAGTAGGTGAAGACCAAGGGTGGAATGAGTCTCCGGACGACGCCGGCACTTCCGATGTTGGGGCTGCCTTCGGTCAGGATGACAGCGAGTTTAACATCTTCAACACCGACCGCCAGTTGGCCGCTCTCCAAACCGCGGCCAAAATGCTGGGCCAACTCAGCGAGAAGAAATCGTTGGTCTACTTCGCCAGCGGCCTGAGGTTAAACAGTCTGAATAACCAGGCGCAACTCCACGCCACCATCGACTCAGCTATCCGTGCCGGAGTGTCGTTCTGGCCCATCGACGCACGCGGTTTGGTGGCAGAGGCTCCACTTGGAGACGCCACCAGAGGCTCGCCGGGCAACATTGGAATGTATACCGGGGCTGCGGCTCTGGCTATGACGACCAACTTCCAGCAGTCGCAGGATACTCTCTACGCGCTCGCAGGCGACACTGGCGGAAAAGCTCTGCTCGACTACAACGACCTCGCGAGAGGAATCGTTCAGGCCCAGCATGCCGTTTCGAGCTACTACATCCTTGGGTACTACACGAGCAACTCTGCCCAGGATGGAAAATTCCGGCGCGTTAGCATTTCACTGGACGGGAAGTTATCCGCGAATCTCGATTATCGCCACGGTTATTATGCAGGCAAACAGTTCAGCAAGTTCACTGCCACCGATAAGGAGCGACAACTTGAAGATGCGCTCTTGTTGGACGATCCGATTACGGAGCTCACCATCGCGATGGAAATTGATTATTTCCAGTTGAACCGGGCCGAATACTTCGTCCCGATTGTTGTAAAAATTCCAGGACGGGAACTCGCCATCGCCAAGCGCGGAGGTGCCGAACGCACGGTCATCGATTTCATCGGCGAAATTAAGGACGATTATGGCGGCAGCATGACGATCACAAACGTGCGCGACAAGGTAAATATCAAGCTGAGTGATGCAACGGCGATCGAACTATCCAAGCGGCCGATTGAATACGATACTGGCTTCACCCTTCTCCCCGGAAAATACACGATCAAGTTCCTTGCCCGGGACGCCGAAACTGGAAGAATCGGGACGTTTCAAACGACCTTTGTCATTCCTAATCTGAACAAAGAAGAGAAGCGCATTCCAATCAGCTCCGTCGTGCTGAGCAGCCAGCGCATCGACCTTAAGGATGCGCTCTATAACGCAGACAAAAAGAAGGACAAGGAAGAGGCTGTCAACCCGTTAGTAGAGAATGGCCAGAAATTGATTCCCAGCGTGACTCGCGTGTTCAGCAAGAGCAGGGCCATGTATGTTTACCTTCAGGCTTACGAACAGGGTACGCCAAACACTGAGCCTTTAGTTGCGTTTGTGAGTTTCTACCGCGCCCAGACTAAGGACTTTGAAACGCAACCGATGAAGGTCGTCGACGGATTGAACACCAGGCTGAAAACGATGCCCCTCAGCTTCACCCTTGCTCTGGATCAGCTTCCAGTAGGCAAGTACGATTTGCAAGTGACCGTATTGGACCCAACCGGACGGAAGGCAACATTTTGGCGTGCTCCAGTCATGCTGGTCCCGTAGCCGTCCGCACACGCGATTAGCTCCCTGGTGCGTTCGCTTGGATCGAACATTTTTTCATGTAACCCCGGCCAAGGCACAGTCCCAGTTCGCTGCTGCAATTCCAAACCGAAGAGCTTCCGCCAAATTGGAAGAAATCCCTTTGACGTAGGTCGCAAGGATCTGGCGAACTACAGCGCCCAGCTAGTTCAGCTTCGCGTACTCGGCCTTCGCGGCGATAAGGATGGGGACGTGGGGATCGGCGTCTTTCCAGAGCGTGAGGAAATCCTGATACGCGGCGCTCGCTCTGGCGGTGTCGCCCTGCAACACGTAGGCGCGGGCGAGGCCCAGATGCGCCAGCACCCCGATGGGTGCGTTGACCACTATCCCGGTATGGTCGAGGATTTTCTGGAACTCGCTGGCAGCCTCGCTGCCCTGATGCCCGGCCAGATAGGCCTCCGCACGCACATACACGGGGTACAGAGCGGTGGTGAAAGTACCGGCGCCCGGTATCCCCAGTTCGTAGGGGGCGGCGGACTGAAGTGTCTTAGTGGCCTTCGAAGAATCGTTGTGGCTGAGCGCGAGCCGAGCATGAATCGTTGGCAGGTAGTTGAAATGCACGATGGTATCGTTGGAGAACCGTTTGCCTAAATCATCCGCCAGTGCCTGCGTCCGAGTCGCATCCCCCGCCAGGGCCAGGGCGAGTGCCGCTCCATACTGTACATCCCGGCCGGCCGAAAGGGCGAGCGCCGTCACAGCTCGTTGCCGGGCTTCGGCTGCATTACCAAAGAGCGCTTCCCGTAGGGCCGCTTCGTCTTCGTAACCCGCCGCCGTTTCCTTCTCTTCCGCGCGCTCGGCCGCAGCCACCGCCTGGCGGGAAAACTCCCGGGCCTTTCCGAGCCGCCCTGAATACGCGGCTGTATCCGCTTCACTCGCCAGCAGGACGTCTTCCCATCCCGGCTTGCTCGCAGCCCAGGCTACTTGATGCGTCATCCCCGCCGCATCGTTCTGCAAGAAGGCAAGTTGGTACAGCATGAAGTGCAGAGGAGGAGAATCGAAGTTTTTCGCCTGTGCCTCTTCGGCCCTGTCCCGGGCCTCCTCCAGGCGATTCAGTATGAGACAGGAGTTCACGAGGTTGCTTGTCCCGCTCGCCTCGTTAAGGCGGAAGGCTTCGCGGGCTTGCGCAAGGGCCTTGTCATGTTGCCCGAGCGCGCCGTAGATGTAAGTCAGGTTGCTCGGTGGCACCCAGTCTCGAGGGTAAGTCTGCGCCCAGAGTTCATAGGCCCGGCGCGCCTTTTCCAGATCGCTCACGACAAACTGATAATAGTGGGACTCTATGTAGAACTTCTCCCGCTCGCTCACGCGGCCGTGCAAGTCGTAGGCCTTCCCGATGTTCTCGACTGCGAGGCTGGTTTCGCCGAGATTGTTATAGCTCGTACCAAGCGAGGCATAGGCCATGGCGAAATTCGGGTCGAGGCGGATGGCTCGCTGGTACATTGGCACAGCGGCAGCATCGTCGCCTTTCCCGGCCTGGGTCTTCCATCCCAGGCTGTAGGCCTGGAGGGCTTCGAGCGAGGGGGTGGTGGCCTGCTCGACCGGCGTATCAAGCTTCTGCACCGTGCCGAGCGATTCCCCCAGCTTTGCGCGCATGTCCCTCGCGACTTTGCCGAGAGCGCCTAGGACATGGTTCTTGTCACTGGCTTGAGCTTCCGTGCTTGCCAGAGTTTCTCCATTCGAACAATTCACGGCGTTCACAATCAGACTGTACTGCGTACCGATCTGGGTGATCGAACCTGTTAGCACAGCTTTGCTTGCGGTTCGCTGGCAGAGATCGCGGGCGATTTCGGGCGCCAGCTTCGCGTCGGGCGACTGGCCCATCAGGCGCAGGGTCTGCTGGAGCCGCTGCTCGGAGATGAGACTCAAGAAGGGAGACTGTTCGAGCTGCACGGTCAAACCCTGCCGGAGAGAGCCTTCAAATACCGGGTCGCTGGTTGTGTTTGTGAAATCGGCAATGACGATGGTGTCTTTCCCGCTCAGCGCGCGTACCTTGCGTTCGTTCAGCCACCAGAAGCTACTCGTCGCCAGCGCGACAACTAACACCGCTGCTCCCGAACCTCCAACCCATCGAGACCGAACGGATTTCGGTGCGGGCTTCAACCCGATCCCGGATATTGCCATGGCTTCGCGGCCTGATTCGCTGTCGCGCTTCAACCGTTGCAAATCCGTGCGGATGTCGGCCGCATTCTGGTATCGCAGTTTCCGGTCTTTCTCTAGCGCCTTGTTGATGATCTCTTCCAGTTTCCCCGGTATAGCTGGGTTCAGCCGCACCGGCGCGACCGGCACGCGATTCAGAATCGCTTCGGTAAGCACGCCGGTGGTGTCACCCCGGAAGGGCAGAACCCCGGTGACCATTTCGTATAGCACGACGCCAAACGAAAACAGATCGGTGCGCGCGTCGAGCTCCTCGCCCCGCACCTGCTCCGGCGACATGTACGCCACCGTGCCAATCGTTGCCCCGGGTCGAGTGAGCATGTCTTGATCAGTGGCGGTGGACGTCGCCGAAAGGTTTGCGGCCCCTGGGGAGCCGCTGGCAGGCATGAGCTTGGCAAGACCGAAATCGAGAATCTTGGCCTGCGCGCGCGTCGTGATGAAAATGTTGGCGGGCTTGATGTCGCGATGAATGATGCCTTTGGCGTGCGCAGCGTCAAGCGCATCGGCGATCTGAACCCCCAAATCCAACGTGAGCTCTATCGCCATCGGCTGTCTGCCAATCCGATGCTTGAGGGTCTGACCGTCGAGGAACTCCATGGCCAGGAATGGACGATCATCCTGCTGCCCGATTTCATAGATGGTGCAGATGTTGGGATGATTCAGAGCCGAGGCGGCCCGGGCTTCGCGCTGAAAACGTTCCAGCGCCTTGCGGTCGCGAGCCAAATCGTCTGGTAGGAATTTCAACGCGGCCTGGCGGCCAAGGCTCAGGTCTTCGGCCTTGTATACGACACCCATTCCGCCGCTCCCGAGTTTTTCCAGAATGCAATAGTGCGAGATGGTCTGGCCAATCATTTCTTGGGAAACCGCTCTTAGCGATGGATGTTAGGCTGTGATCAGGAGCAAGTCAACGCAAGCACACCAGTGGGCTGTCGATAACACCACTTCGAACCACTTAACTCCGATCAGCAAAGATAGACGCTGCAGTGCAGAGTGTTCTCTTGGATGTCGGCTTGAGCCTTCATTGCAGTTCAGTTCGGCAGCTCTTCCCGGGTATTTCCCTATTCCAGTTTACGGCGATGGCCTGATGGCAAGACCCTTAGGATTCCTGTAATTTCCATGCTATTCCGTTTTGCTGACTTCGAGCGACGCGGGAGGTGCTCGTAAGAGTCGACATCACGACAGAAAAATGCCCGGGCTCTGCGAGAGTTGTTAGGCTCGTCGCGAGAGGCTTAATGCGATGTTTGAAGTCGCGCAGAGAAGAATGAACAACCGGTGCGCGGAGATGTCTGGACCCGTCAGGCAGGGAGAAATCGACACGGCGCTCTGCAAAGACCGCGACCGGATTGAAGTAGGGACCCACAATGAGTATCTGAGTGACGTGAAAACGGTCCGTTGGCATTAGATCACCTTCGTCGAATCGCCATTGGCTGGCGACAATTTATCGGGTCGAGGCGTCCGTCATTCTTAGAAAAACTGGACCTACCTTACGGCGTTAATCGAGCTATGAAGTCCAATCCATCTTCTTGTTCCCGATTCGAGCTTATGATAAGCAGGGCCCATGAAAACACGAGCCTTCGTATTTGTCTTGGCCCTTGCACTTTTTCCAGTGTTTGCAGTTTCACAATCACAACCTTCACCCTCAGTTCTTGTGAAGCCCGGAAGGCTGCTCGACGTTCGAAAAGGCGCCTACATCGAAGGCGGGGCGATCTGGATCGAGGGCGATCGCATCAAAGAAGTTGGCCGACTTGCTGAAGTGCAAGGGCACGCTCCGCATGACGCCAAGGTAATCGACCTCAGCCGTGCCACGGTCCTGCCCGGCCTTATCGACTGCCACACTCACTTACTGGCGCGCTTCGCCAGCACGCCGGATGGATACTTGCTGGGTCTGGCAACAAAATCGCAGGCATTCCGAGCTCTTGAAGGGGCAGCCGACGCCCGCATCACGTTAAATGCGGGCTTTACCACCGTGCGGGACGTGGAAAACGAAGGCTCAGGGTACGCCGACGTTGCTCTGCGCGACGCCATCGAACAAGGGCTGGTAGAAGGTCCGAGAATGCAGGTGGCAACGCGTGCCATTGCTGCGGTTGGCCAGTACAACCCGTTCGGAGTCTCGCCGGACCTCACGAACTTTCCCACCGGTGCGCAAATGGTGAGCGGCGTCGAGGAAGCGAGACGCGCTGTCCGCGAGCAGATCGAGTATGGCGCCGACCTGATCAAAGTCTATGCGGACTGGCAACACCCGACGCTCACCGTGGATGAGATTCGCGTTATTGTGGAAGAGGCGCACAAGCAAGGCCTTAAAGTGGCGGCACACGCGACCACCGCGGAAGGAATCAAGAATGCGGTGACGGCCGGAGTGGATTCCATAGAGCATGGTCATCGTGCCGATCGGGAGGACCTTGAGATGATGAAGGCCAAAGGAACGTTCCTCGTACCTACCGTCGGCGCGATCGATGCGAGTTTCGAACGCACCAAGAACGAACCGATGACTCCAGAACAGCGCGAACGGCGGGAAGCATTCCTCCGAGGTATCCAGCAGTCCGTGCAGCAAGCTATGAATCTGGGCGTGAAAATTGCATCCGGCTTCGACGCCAGCGGACCCGCAAGGCAAGGGAGAAATGCCGACGAGTTGGTTGCGCTGACGAAGCGCGGCATGTCGCCCCTCGAAGCGATTCGCGCCGCAACCCTCAACGCTGCGGAGTTAATGACCTGGCAGGACCGCGTCGGCGCGATCGAAGCTGGCAAGTACGCCGACTTAATTGCCGTAGAGGGCGATCCGCTTGCCGACATTGCCGTGCTGCAGCAGGTGAAGTTCGTGATGAAAGGCGGGACGGTCGTGAAAGATACACAGGCCCACTGACACCGATTCCCGGTGTATCGTCGCCCCTTCGGAAAGTTATTCCCGGATCCGATCTTCCGCAGGTCGTTGGGGCGGCCGCGAATCCAACCATCGAAGAAGTACGGCCACCCGCGCAATGTTCAACGACCACTCAGAGATTGAGCTCAAAGTGAATAACGTCGGAAACGTGGAAGCTATCGTCTATCAGACAGATGTGACCGCCAATAACGACGTAGCGGTAGTGTCTAGGGCAGGGTGGCAAGCGATCGAGAAGGTCAGCGGGCACGGGATGGATACGATGCCGCATATCGCGATCGAGGACCACGCCCACCTGAAGGCGAGATTCGCCTTCCGGTGGCAACCTGTCCCGATCGCGGAGTCCTTGCGGCAGCCGGTCGTGGTGTTCGTTGAACCAACCGCGGGCAGCCTCGCGGTCGTGGTCTTCGAATCGCGGATGCTCGCGATCTCTGTCGCGATCTCGGTCGTGATCCTGGGCAAAAGTGCTGCCACCAAAGACTGGTAGAGCCAAGGTAATAAGAATTAACGTGCCGGTGGAAAGCAAGTTTCCTGTCTTCATAACTCTCTCCTATATCTGAATTGGGCCGGGGCGCTGCGAAGCGATTGCCGTGAAAGCGGCTCGAAGTCCGCTGAACCAGCGAGCGAAATCAAGCACGCGGGTGGATCAGGAGGAGCCGACATTTTTCCAGCGTCCTCCCGGTGAGTTGAGTTAACGTTTAAGTCGTGGAGATGAATTTTGAAGCGCGGCGATGAGGTCATGCGCCGCAGGAGGAGCCGAGCCGTCGGGCTCGGAGATGATTTTGGCGGCCCGAGCATCGCTGCCGTACAACTTGCGATTGGCTTCTCCATCCGGGCGCAACGTCGAGCCCTCAAGAGAAGCGCCGGCGAAGACTCCCCGTGCGCGGGAGTAGCTCAGAATTTCCGCACGCATGTAAGCGTCCGTATCGGCCGCGGCCGATCGTCCCTTCGGTCCAGCAGCGGCAGACAAATCTGCGCCGAGCTTCACCTTGCTGTGCAAAAGGCTGCTGGCGCCGCGGTCGTTCATGATGAGAAAGACAAAGTCAGTGGCTTCGCCACCGATCTGTAGGCCGACGCTCGCGCCTTCGAGTGCGTACATCGCGGGAGCGCCCCACGGACCAGTGAAGTCCTTGCCGGTACGGCAGACCATCGTGCCACGGCCGTAGCTGCCACCGACGACGAACGCAGCCTTCAATACCGAGGGCATTACGACGACGCAGCGGGCCTTGTCGATGAGGTCTTGTGGAATATCGTCGGGAACACGTAGGATTTCCTGCATGACCTTTCCCGAATTCTCAAGTCGATCCTGTTCGTCTTTTGTTTTGCTGGGATCTTTCGCGAACAACAGTGACCCGAAAGCGAGAACGCCCGCAGTTACTAATATCCGGTTTCTTGCGTATCTCATTTCTACGCTCCTTGTGCGAGACGCGATTGTCGTTCTAGCGAACTTCCATTTTCTCGAGCGGCCGGATGCTCTGAGACTTTCTTGGTCGATGATTAAAGGGGCAACTTTGCGGCCAGAGACACCTTGAATTTCATAAGATCCTGAAAATTCAAGAACATAGAGTCGTCGCTGGGAGAGGTGCCTGAAGAGGCGTGAAATGCAAAGTGTGTAGATTTTTCCGCAGGGGTGGAGTTCTTGCACGCATCGAATGAGGGCGACTGTTTGCGGCCCTCGACTAGCATTGTTCAGCTTTAGCGGACAAGCGGAGGCAGGCTGCGATTTCGAGGCGGGCGATCTGCTTAGTACGCCCCAGCAGCTTTGCGCGTCGGAGTTGAGACTAGCCGTGGCTGTGGCAATGTCGGGCGGGACGCTTCGTCTTCCTTCCAGAACACCAAGCCTCCTACGCGCGGGTCCCAGTCAATGCAGAGCATGTCGCCTGCTTTCACTTGTCCAGCGGCGAAAAGATTCGCCAAAGGGAAAACCACGTGGCGCTCGATAGCGCGCTTAAGCTGGCGAGCGCCGTAGCGCTCGTCCGTGCCCTCGGATAAGAGAAATGTGCGGCCCGCGTTGGTCATCCGGAACAGAAACCGGCCGTTGTGTGTCTCCAAAATCCTGTGCTGTAATTGTTCTAACTCGATCTGCAGCACTTCCCCGAGTTGTTCATGATTCAAGGGATGAAATACGACCACTTTGTCGAGGCGGTTCATGAATTCCGGCGAGAACTTCATCCGCGCCGCTTCTACGGCCGTGTGTTCTTCCTTCTCGTTAAGATTCGATATTGGTTTGTCATCGGGCCTGGAACCCATCCTCCCGTGCATCAACTCTCTGATTTCTCCGCCTCCCAGATTCGAGGTCATGAAGATCACCGTCTGCGATAGGTCCACACGACGGTTATCACCCAGGGTTAAGGTGGCCGTGTCCAACATGCCTAAAAGGAGTTGCCACAGAGCATCGTTGGCCTTTTCAATCTGGTCGAACAGCAGAAAGCTGAGCTTCAACTTGTCCGTATGGCTCGCGGCTAGTGCTTCCTGGGTGATCAGCGGATGCGTTTCGCGGTGGCCCAGGTATCCCGGGGGTGACCCGACCAGCTTGGAGATTTCGTGCGAATGCTGGAACTCGCCGCAGTCAACCTTGATTATCGCGCGGGGGTCCCCAAACAAAATCTCTGCGGCGGCCTCTACGAGGCGAGTCTTTCCAGACCCCGTGGGACCGAGGAACAATAGACTCCCTATCGGGCGCCTTGGAGAGTTCAAGCCAGCAAAAAACATCTGGTAGAGGTTCACCATCGTACGTACCGCAATCTCCTGCCTGACGATCTTTGCGCGCAGCGCCTCCTCGAATTCCACGGCCTCCGAACTGCGTAGAGTCGAATCAAGAACCAGCGGGTGAGTACACACGGAGAGCTCCTAGTGAACCTTCTGTCCAGGGATGGGCGGGGAGAAAGAAAACTGACTAAGTTGGTGTAGCTTCAACTTGGCATTCAGGAAATAGTGCCAGCCGAAACCTGGCCGTATCATTGCCTCGCCGCCGTGCGGTAGGCCTTCCAGGCGGGCCAGGCAAAGTCGTTCCGGGAAATTTGGCATGTGAATCTCGCGTTGTTCAAGTCGTCGCGACATGTCAATGAACCAAGTTAGGTTAGACAGGGCAGCGCAGGAGGGTGCGGCCAAACCTGCTGCAGCCCGGACCGCGGGCCGGAGCTCCTGCATTCGTGGCCCTTGTCGCCTGACGCTAAACTATCTAGGGACGCAGGGCCATACAATCCGGCCAATGCTGCAATTCAGCAGGGGGAAATGCCTTGGGAGCAATGCCGCTTGAGACCCGCATTCTCATGTAGGTTAAGTGCCGACGGTCCACAAACGGGGATCTGGAAGTCTCGGTCCTTCTTCGCCCGCGCGAGGATATGGAGACATGCTGGATACTCGGTCGATGCATCAGAACTTCTGTGAGCTGATCCGGCTTCGTCGCCGCCATTCTGCCAAGGTTTCCGGGATGAGGTGTTGATAGAATTAGAAATCTTGGTACCAGTACTTCACTGGGGAAATCGCTCCGGGCTGAACCTCTATCCACGATTCTGCACGCCACTGCAGGATCCACGCTTGGCACCTCGTGGCGCGACGCATGGCGAAAAATCCCCGATGAGTGAGTATAACCAATTGTCCTTCCCGGGGTTCTTTGAAACGATGCCCTCACGATCTGATCGAATTGTGGCAAAAAGACTTGATTCAAGAATCTGGATTCAAAGATTTGCGGATTATTCATTTTCGGGAGAAGACTCTGAAACAATGCCCGCCTATGTTTACTGATATCAGTCAAACACCCCGAACAGAGCCGTTGCAAAGAGTCCACGGGACCAAGATTTCGGAAACTGAGGGGAAATGAGCCGCCGCACAACACTTTTTCGTACCTCGCTTCTGCCCATCGGCATCCTGGCAATTTTCCCGTGCGCCCTTTCTGCGCAGGGGAATGCTTCGGAGGATTCAGAATCGACTGCCCCGCCACCGAGTGTTTCCGTAGTACGTGCGGAGAGCGAATCGTTGCTTCGCGCGGATTTCCCGGGCCGGAAGAGTTGGGGGCACGTTGAAAAAGGCGCTGTGCTAGAGGGCCGCCTCTCTCTGCCGCTCTACGCCGGCGAACACATCGTGGCGCCCGCCGACAGCAGTATTCGCGTTACCGTCGACTCGGTCGAGAAAATCCGCGAGGACTCCGGATTCTGGCGGAAAACAGGGCGCGCGATCGTTCGCGTCTTCAACCCGTTGCAGACCAGCCACCCCGCGGAGTACCGCGTGGAACTGAGCGCTGCGGACTTGCGGCTGCCCACTGGTGACCTGTTGCCACTAAACGCGCGCGTTTTGCGTGCCAGCTCCGGAGTGATGGTTCAGACGAACCCCAAGTCTTTCCGGGCGGCAGGAGCTCCGCGCGAGAAAAGCAAAGCCGCCGAAACGCTCGTCATGGGGCTTCGCCCCGAAACGTTGTTCTCGGTTGCGTCAGAGCCAAGCCTCCCGTCGTTGACTCCCGCGGCCGAGCATCAGACGGCCCGTGCTTACTTGCTTACAGCTCTGCGCGCCTCGGTGAATCATCAGGGCGACGCATTTCGGGCACAGCTCGCGGAACCAGTGCGCGTTGGCGGCCGCGTGTTTGCACCGCGAACCATCGTGGAAGGCACGGTCCTTCGCAGCGTTGCTCCCCGAATGCTGAGTCGCGCGGGGAGGCTTTATCTTCGCGTTGATCGAATCGTGCCCGTTGAGGGAGAGCCTCTTGGTGTGGGTGGTTCCTTGAGTGGGGCGGAGGCCGATTCGCGATCGCGCTTCGCTCTGGACGAAGAGGGCACCTTGCACGGCCGGAAGCCCGGGGCGGTAAACGGATTGGTTGACCTGGGCTATGCGTACTTTCTTGGAAAGATTTCCGATGATATTTCCGAGACTCCCATCCGCGCGATTGGCGCGGCCATGAGCGACGCCGCAGTTGCAAACGTCGCCAGGTATGTGGGTCTCGGAACCGCGGCCGTATTCCTGGTTACCCGGCATGGCCGGGACGTTTACCTGCCGCAATATGCTTTGATCGAGATCGAACTCGGCCGGGTGAGCGAAGCTGCCAGGCCTGCAAACTGCGACTGATCTGAAGAAAGTCGGAGCGCGGACGCAGTTGACGATGGTAGCGGCAAAGGCGCTGCAGGGCCATTCCCATGGTTTCATTCGTGCGCAGGGAATAACCCACTGTCCCAAGAACTCCTGGCTGAATTCCTTCGCCGGCACCTTCAGTGACCATCCGCTACCGTGGAAAGCCGATGCGCTGGACAAGGTCCTCGAATCGCGGATCGAACCGCAAGCCGTCGAAGGCCGGGTCGAGAAGTTCGAGTAGCCTCACGGCCCTTTCCTCATAGGCTTTCTCCAACCATTCGAGGGCCAAGTCCTTTTCCCCGAGGCCCGTATAGATGATGGCGATATCGTAAGGGCTGACGTATTTCTTCCGGGACAGTTCCATCAGTTGATCGATAATTTTGTGCGCCTTAGCCGTCTCGCCGATCCTTGCATAGGCGCAGCCCAATTGCGCTGTGGACGCCTGGCTTCCCCCGGAAAGGCGAGCCGCCTTCTCGGATTCGGCAACGGACTCAGGGAGTTCGTTCCGGGCGTCGAGGGCGCGCGCAAGTATCCAATGCGCGAAGGGGTTGTTCGGGTCGAGATCTACGCCCCTGCGAGCCGCCTCCACCGCTTCGCGGGTCTGCCGCGCCTTCATGTAAATGAGGCCCACAAAAGCGTTGATCGGGACTGAGAGGGGATCTAGATCGCGGGCCCGCGTGACTTCGGCAATGCCCTCCGCGTACCGTCCCGTCACAGCTAGCAAGTGCCCGTACCACTGATGAGCGGTGGGATAGCTGGAATTCAGGTCGAGAGCCTTCCTGTATTCCTCTTCGGCGCCCTGGAAGTCCCAATCGTAGGCAGTCAGGACGTGGCCCAGCGCGGCGTGCGGCTCAGCCAGCGTTCCGTCGATTTCCAAAGCCTTCTCGGCCGCAGCTCGGGCTTTTGGGTAAACATCGTTTGGCGGCCGCACTCCGAATATCCCCAGTAGAACATAAGCGTCAGACAGGCCTGCGTAAGCCAATGCATATGCCGGGTCCAATTCAATGGCCCGGAGGAAACAATCGATACTGCGGTTCAGGTCCGCTTCCGTTCTCTTATTCCAGAAAAACCGGCCCTTCAAGTAAGACTCATACGCCTCGGGCTCCAGGGGCCGCCGGGCCGCCGGGCTGCCGGGCCTCGCCAACTTGAGTTTCAGCACGGTCACGATCGCTTGCGAAATCTCATCCTGAATGGCGAACACGTCGGTCATCTCGCGGTCGTACCGCTCCGACCAGACGTGACATCCGTCGGCAATGCTGATCAGCTGCGCGGTGATGCGCAAACGGCTGCCCGCTTTGCGCACGCTGCCCTCCAGGACGTGATTAACACGCAGGGTTTCGCCGATCAGGCGGATGTCTTCGTTCCGGCCCTTAAAGGCGAAGGCGGAGGTGCGCGCGGCGACCTTGAGCCCGTGCAGCTTCGTGAGCGCGTTCAGAATCTCCTCGGCTAAGCCGTCGCTGAAGTATTCGTTGTCCATATCGCCGCTTAAGTTCGCAAACGGCAGCACCGCTATGGAGGCGTCACTTTCCTTGTGAAGGGTGAGTTTTATGCCTTGAAGCGCTGCCTTCACTTCGGTCATGGTCTGAAATCGCTGGGCAGGGGATTTGAGCAGGCAGCGGGTGACGATGCGGGCGACCTCTGGCGGCGCTTCGAGCCGTTCCGGCTCTTTGTGCAGGATCGCAGCCATTTTTGAGACTGAAGTCTCACCAGCGAAGGCCCGCCGCCCGCTCAGCATTTCATACAAGACCAGTCCGAAAGCAAAAATGTCTGAGCGCCCGTCCGCCGGTTTGCCTTCCACCTGTTCCGGGGACATGTAGGCGATAGTCCCGAGTATCGTCCCCGCTTGCGTCTCGCTGACCGTCGTTTCGCCTGTTTCTGCCGCCCGTTCCAGCTTTGCCAGACCGAAATCAAGAAGTTTAACCCCCATCTGCGTGACGATAATGTTGTCGGGCTTAAGGTCCCGGTGGATGATCCCTTTGGCATGGGCGGCTTCAAGGGCGCCGGCGATTTGGAGAGCCAGGCGCATTGCCTCGTCCGGCGGCAACGGTCCGCGGAGAGTGCATCCTTCGACGTACTCCATTACCAGGTAGTTGGGACCGATATCGTGGAGGGTGCAAATGTGGGGGTGATTGAGAGCGGCAATCGCGCGCGCTTCACGCTCAAAGCGGTCGGTGTGAGCACTACGCAGTAATTTGATGGCCACTGTTCGGCCCAGCCGTGTGTCTGTCGCCTTATAGACTTCACCCATGCCACCTGCTCCCAATGGGGCGACAATTTCGTACGGGCCGAGACGTGTTCCTGGCGAGGCGGGCATGTGCGCACGATGATTCTATCCCACCCACGGACAAAACTCCGTACGGTGGACGGACTCGTAAAATTCCTCTTAACTACCGGTGAACGGTCGGCGAAGTGGAAGGACTGTTTGCTGCAATCGGCGGCTGCTGAAGGTGCGCCGCCTCAAATTTGACATTTATCGACCCGCCGATCAAAACCAATCCGGAAAAACCAGCTCTACAAGGCCGGGAACCCAGTAAGAATAAAATCGCTCATCGCAGATTTTGTACTTTCCGTACTTCTTCCTGGCATGGTTGCCCCAGTGTGGCTGAGTGCCGTCGAGATCTGTAAATCCGTACTCCCGGGCCAGTGCCCAGGAACTGAAGACACGTCCGCTCTTTTTTTTCACCTTGGGATCTGCCGCAAGCGCCACCACCGCCCGGCCGACGTACCTGGGCGATTCCGACACCATGAAATCCTCGGGAGCGTCATTCTGATCCTTGGAGTTGACGTTGGCGTCCTTCTTCTTGCCGGCTTCCTTCCAATTGCTCTCGGTGACGCCAAAATGCTCCAGGACGCTTTCCGAACGCAAAAATCCCGGCGTCAAAGCCACCGAAACAATGTTTCGTTTGCGCAGCTCGCGGGCCATGGAAAAGGCCAGGCGTATCACGGAAATCTTCACCAGATCATAGAAAATGTTACCGCGATAGTAAAAGGCGTCCCCATCCGTAATCTCGAAGATAATTCCACCGCGTCGACCCAGCATCAGCGGAACGGCGTAGTGGGAAGTGATGATGTGCGAATGGATTGCTTGCTTCAGCATCCGCAACCCGTTATCGAGGTTGACCGTCCAGAATGTCTTGCCCCATTCCGTGAGAGCGTCGCCGCCCCACACGTCATTGACCAAAATGTCCAGTCCCTTGTTCCGCCGTCGGATACCGTCGACCAGTTTTTTCACGTCCGCAGGTTTTGTGTGATCAACTTTTACGGCAATGCCGCGCCCGCCGGCGGCCGTGACCAGTTCAGCGGTTTCTTCGATCGTTTCAGGTCGGCCGGGTGTCGGGCGGCGTCCCCGGGTTCGTTCTCGAGAGCTACGACCGGTGCAATAAACCGTCGCACCCGCTTCGCCAAGTGCGATTGCAATCCCTCGGCCCGCCCCGCGGGTCGCTCCGGCAACCAGCGCGATCTTGCCTTTCAATCGTTTCTTTGGCACTGCAGTCATCTTCGTGGGATCCCAGGTTTGCTGCTGGAAATCCAAGCCATCCGTGCGCTTGATTATAGCTCGCCCAGCGCGTTATAGAGGGATGCGATAGATCCTTTCTGTTCAGAAATAGCTGATTCTACTGGCGCGAGTTTCCCGACTTAGCCCGTCAGCGCTTGGCCAAAAAACCGTCTCGCCGCGAATCCGGGAAATATCCGTATTTAGCGCTTGACTCTCACGTAACGTCAGACTTTACCCTGTATCTCGGCGGCAAGTTAGGAGGGCGCGATGCTTCCAATCAGCGAGTTTGCGCGAGCGGGAAATGTCACCGTCCGGACACTTCGATTCTATGATGAGCTTGGGTTACTTTCCCCTGCTCACGTTGTTCCCGAGAACGGTTACCGGCGGTATTCTCCGGCGCAATTCGCCCAGTTGAATCAGATTCAGGCTTTCAAGGACATGGGCTTCTCGCTTCAGGAGATCCGTGAACTCTTCCAAGGCCGTCTCGCCCCTCAAGAATTACGCGCAGTCTTGGAGGCCCGCCGCGAAGTTCTCAGGGGGCGCGTACGCGACGACACCGGCCGGCTCGAAAGAATTGAGGCTCGGTTGAATAGCATCTCCGCTGGCGGTCCACAATTGCACCCGACCATCATGCTGCGGAACACGCCGGGGCAATCGGTGGTTTCGCTTCGTGAAAAACTGCGAAGCTACGATCAGGCGGATGAGCTATTCAAAACACTCGAACGGCGCGTGGATCCGCGAG
>Ga0210384_10000805_pt1 | contig 45971 bp, 40 predicted proteins | sample IncBWH2MmetaG_FD_160574 | JGI IMG/M metagenome (GOLD analysis project Ga0210384, IMG submission 160574) | Forest soil microbial communities from Barre Woods Harvard Forest LTER site, Petersham, Massachusetts, United States - Inc-BW-H-2-M | ecosystem: Environmental > Terrestrial > Soil >... | reverse complement strand
GTACGCGAATGGTTGGTCGCGTGGCCGAATTGGAGAAACTGGTCGATACGCTGAGTTTCTCGAAAGAACGGCTGCAAGGCAAAGTAGGAGAGTTTCAGGAGAAGTACGAGTTCAATCGCATCAGTTCCACGCGGCAGACAGGCCCCTGGAGTCCTTCCACGGCCCGACAGACGCTTACGAACGCGGCTTCCGGTGATACGTCGTTCTGGTCGGAATTCAGTGAACTCGAAATGGACCGCTACGATGATTTCAATATTCTTTCGCGGTCCATGGCGGAAATTTCCGCGGACGTGAACGAAGTTCTGTCGCAGCTCGAAGGATTTATCGGGCGCGTCGAGGGCGACATCGACGAGTTCACGAAACTTGCGCACCATCTCCAGGACGAAATCACCGCGGCACGCATGGTGCCGATTGGAACGCTGTATTCAAGGCTCTCGCGTGCCGTGCGTGACGCGGCGAAATCGGCCAGCAAGCTAGTTGACCTCGATCTTTCGGGCAGTGAGACCGAGCTCGACAACAACATTATTCAGCAGATCTCCGATCCATTGGTGCACCTGGTGCGAAATTCGGTGGCGCATGGAATCGAGCGACCCGAAGATCGCGTTGTGGCGGGCAAGCCGGAACTAGGGAAGGTTTCGCTGCGCGCTTATCACCGCGGCAATCATATCTATATTGAAGTGGAAGACGACGGCCGTGGAATCGATTACGAGCGCGTAAAACTGAGCGCGATCGAGCGAGGGCTTGTTTCACCTGAAACCGCGGACCGCCTCACAGAGCGCGACCTCCGCGAAATGCTATTCCATCCTGGCTTCACTACGGCCCCTGTTAAGACTGAACTTGCAGGGCGCGGCGTAGGTCTGGACGTCGTGCGAGCAAACTTGAACGCTCTGAACGGCGAAATTGACATTCAGAGCGTCAGCGGACAAGGCACGAAGTTCACTCTGAAAGTGCCTCTGACTTTGATCATCTCCCCCGCACTCTTCGTGCGTTGCGGCGTGACGAACTTTGCTCTGCCTCTTGCGGTCGTGGAAGAAATTAGACGCCTCCGCGCGGACGAAATTGAAGATGTGGGAGGAAAGCTCCTCACCAAGGTTCGCGATGTAGTGACCGAGGTGGTGAGGCTTGATACGTATCTGGGCCTGCCACCGCTTGAGCCAATCAACGGGTATTTCCGGATGGTCGTTGCCAATGCGGGAAATCGCCAGATTGGCTTGGTAGTGGAAGAAGTGCTCGGCAAGGACGAAATCGTCATCAAGAACCTCGGAGAATACTTGCGCCGTGTAAAACTTTTCCCTGGTACGACGATTGCGCCGGACGGCAGCCTGATTCTACTTATCGATTTGAACCGCATGGTGGCAAATGAACCGACGGAACGCCGTCCGCTGCAGGCCAGCGCCAGCGCAGCGCGCATCTTTGCGCCGGGTTCGACCGCTGTGGCGCGGGGCACGATTCCCGCCGAGGCTATCGACCGCGTCGAGCAGGAACGCCTCATTGTGGTCGCGGACGATTCAATCAGCGTGCGTAAGTTTGTGGGACGCATGCTCGAAAAGAACGGCTATCGCGTAAAGCTCGCCGCCGACGGCATGGAAGCAGCGGAGCTCGTCGCTCAACATGGCTGCCACCTGGTGATCACCGACCTCGAAATGCCGCGCATGACGGGCTACGAGCTGATGGTGCAGCTGCGCCAGAGCCCAACAACGCGGCGCATCCCGGTGATGGTTGTGACCTCACGCGCGGGTGCGAAGCATCGAGATCGCGCAATGAAAGAGGGAGCGACAGCCTTTTTGACGAAACCCGTGCAGGAAGATCAGCTGATTGCCGCAGTGGAACAACTCATGGGAACGGAGGCACGACCAACCGTACCGGTTGCGTAATTACCCATGGCCACCAGCGCAAACAAGAAGTTTCGAGTGCTGATCGTGGACGACTCCGCGTTCATGCGCAAGGTCTTGGAAACGATTTTCGCCGGCGATGATCAACTGCAGGTAGTCGGCCACGCAAAAGACGGCCGCGAAGCCGTAGCTCTCGCCGAATCTCTCAAACCGGATGTCATCACCATGGACATCAACATGCCGCACGTCGATGGCTTGCAGGCCACGGCGCAGATCATGACCACTAATCCTAGGCCGATCGTAATCGTCAGCTCCGAATCACGTGACGGCGCAGCAAGTACTTTGAAAGCGCTGGAGCTGGGCGCCATTGAGTTCGTTGCCAAGCCATCGAGCGGCATCGATCTCGACATGCAGAGCGTGAAAGAGGATTTGCTGCGAAAGGTACGGATGGCAGCGAAGGTCCGCGTCGTTCGCACGGCCTCTCGGATAGCCACGACGGTGCAGAAATCAAACGGCGCTTCGCAAACCGCGCCTGCGCCACCCGTTGCCCCACGTCCCACTGCGAGCTCGGGCCTGGATCAGCGATTCCCGGTAGTCGTGCTGGCCGCTTCGACGGGCGGTCCGGCGACCGTGATGCGTCTGGCGCCTGGGTTTACGCGCGAGTTCCCCGCCGCCGTCATTTTGGTACAGCACATGCCCGCTGCCTTCACGACGCAGTATGCCGCGCAACTTGCCGAGTTCACCGGCATCCGCGTTAAAGAAGCGGAGCCGAACGAATCTTTGCAACCCGGCACGTTTTACATTTGTCCCGGCGGTCATCACTTGCGAGTGACTCCAACGGGCCGCATCCAGTTGGATGGCTCTAGTGGTCGGATCAACGGCTATTTGCCTAACATCGACGCCACCATGGAATCCGTCGCGTCTTTTGCCGGCGCCATGAGCATCGGTGCGATTCTTACCGGCATGGGGAACGATGGTGCAATCGGAGCAAAAGCAATCAAAACAGCGGGCGGCTTGGTGTTGGCCCAAGATGAAGCGACATGCGTCATCTTCGGCATGCCCGCGGAAGCTATCAAAGCTGGTGCAGTCGATCAAGTTCTGGGGATCGATGATATTTATCCAGCCATCGAAAAACGCGTCATCGGAATCTGCCGCACAACACCTGTGGGAGTCCGCTAATGCGAGTGGCTGCGCCACCTATCAAACCCCACGCTGCCGCGCGTACGGAACAGATCATCCTCTTCCGCATTTCGGGACAGCCATTCGCCGTCTCTTCCGCTTCCGTGCAAGAGGTTCGCAGCGTGGACAGCCTTTCTGGTGCTGCGACGGAAATTGATCAGCCGACCATTCGAAAAGTGAGGCACGTGGTCCGGCGCGGCGAAAAAGCGCTCTACGTGGTTAGCGGAGCCGCACATTTTGGCTTGCCTGCTGCCGCGGCTGGGCTCGTTTTCGTTCTTCGCAAGACTCGGACAGCTCTATTGGTCGATGGCATCGACAAAATGGCCACCATGACTCGCTTGCAGTCTCTCCCTCTCGCTTATTGCCACGAAGAGCGGGCATGGTACCGGGGATTGACGGCACTGGATCAGAATGTGATTCCGGTCGTGAACCCCGAGGGATTCTTGACCGCCGATGAGTTTGCGTTGCTCGACGCTTCGCTGGTTCCCGAATCGCTGCCGGACGAACTCCCTGGCGAAGGGATGGCATTGCCGGAATGATCCAGCCTGTCGAGTCTACTTCTCAATCCTTCGTTCTGCTGCGGCTCGGCGAACGCCGCTTTGCCGTTGCCGCGGTGCAGATTTCGGAGCTCGTCGCTCCGAGCCGCATTTTCAGGTTTCCGCATCGCACACCAAAACTCGAAGGCGTGATTTTGCGGCGTGGCCGGATTGTGCCGGTCTGCGACGTCGCAGAGAAACTGCTTGGCAAGGGACTTACCTCGCGCCGCTTCTACCTTATTGCCGTGCGCCACTACGGAGAAAAGTCTGAGTGGGTGGCTCTTCCTGTGACTGGCGATTGCGAATTGATTGCCGCCGAAATGACCAACGCGGGAGAAGCGGACGCTCCTCACGTCGCCGGCTGGATTTCGCACAATGGCGAAGTGATTGAAGTCCTGAATTTGGATGCGCTTACGCCCGGCGCGGAGGAATTGTCCCCCACTAGCGCGCCGGCCGTTATCTTGGAGGCCAGGCTGTGACGCTTCCAGGACGTGGGCCAAAAATTCTGCTGATCGACAGCAACGTGTACTTCGCGAAGCGGCTTGGCGATGCGTTGAAACGCGAAGGCTTCGAAGTCGTTTCGAGCACGCAAGCGGCCTATGCGCTGACAACCATCGAGTATGACGTTCCCTCCGCCATTCTTTGCTCGACGAATATGCGCGAGATGGGCGCTCTCGAGATTGCCAAAATCATTCACGCGGATCCAAAGAACTCTGCTCTCCAAATCATCGCTTTGGGTGACGGGAGCCAACGCGCGTTGATGGAGGCTTTCCAAGCGGGCTGCGACGATTACATCGACCGGCAAACCGCGCCAGCGGCTATCGCCTCGCACGTGAAAAGCATCATCGTCAGCAAATCGGAAGGCTTTCAGCCCACGCAAATGCTGGCGCAGTCGGACACCAGCCTCAGCGGCAGTTTGACGCACCACGATCTCACCGGCGTCATGCAAATGCTGGGGCACGCGCACCAAACCGGTGCGCTGCACATCAATGCCGGCGAGACTGATGCCGTGCTTTTTTTTGACGCCGGGGAAATTACCCACGCGGAGTGCGGCAGCCTCTTCGGCGACGAGGCAGTGATACACATTTTGAAGGGCTGCGTGCAAGGCGGCTCTGGTGTTTACAAATTTGCTTATGGGACTACTTCGCCGCAGCGCACTGTGTTGCGGTCGGCGACCGATTTGATGCTTGATGCCATGCGCGAGTTCGACGAGGGAGAACGCGACATGGCGGATAGGGAGGCGCGATGAGCGAGGCGATGACTGTTCCACCGCTGAATGAAACAGAAGCGAAGCGCACACCAACGGTATATTTTATCGATGACAGCGCAACCATGCGCGAGGTCATCAAGATCGCGTTCCGCCGCGAGAGCATCAACGTAATCACCTGCGCGGACGCCGCGTCCGCACTCGCCCAGTTTGAGCAGAACAGGCCTGACGTGGTGATCACTGACGTGATTATGCCGGATCAGGACGGCTACTCGGTTTGCGGCCAGATCAAACAGCATCCAGATTACGGCGCCGTTCCCGTCGTGTTGATGTCCGGCGTGGTGAACAAAAGCGTTGCGGACAAGGCCGTCGCGGTGAAGGCCGACGAATTGATTCGCAAGCCGTTTCAGCCACAAGAATTGATTGGACGTGTTAAGAGCTTGCTGGAACCGAAGCGTGCCGCCGATGCGCCCGTTGTGGAACGTCCTGCAACACCGAGTGCGCTCAATAACTTGTTCGCGCCGCCGCCTCCTCCTGCGGCTCAGCGGCCCGCTGGCCCGGGGGCTCCCGCCGGTGACCAGAGGATTCCAGAATCGATCTGGCCACGAGCGCTTGCCGAAGCATTCATCGCGCCGCGCCCTGGTGATGGAGCAGCTTCCCAACAAAATTTGCAGCAACCAGGATCTCCCTCAGGCAGGCCGGCTCCGACCGCCGCAGATATACAAAAGCTACGTTCTGAAATTGCCCGGCTTGATCTTCTCGTCAAGAAATTGCAAACCGAGATGCAGATCGAGCGGCAATATACGCAGGCGCTTGAACTCCAAATACAAACGCTGACACGCGTGGATTAGACGCGACCAAAGTTGCTACTTTATGGTTTGTCTCGTCGATTCGTAATGTTGACGCTGGGAAGCCAATTCGATAACTTCCCTTCTTGCTCTTCAGGTATCCAGTCTCTGGCACGGGGGCTTTCATGAATGGCAAGAGTGGTACTTCTCTTTCGCGACGCGAGTTTGCGAGGCGCGCGGCCATCGTTTCCGCCGTATCCATGGTTCCCGCTCGCGCCCTGCCGCCGGATTCTCCGAGTGCAGAGCCGCGGCTGACGCAAGCACCAGGAACGCCTGCGCTTTCCCCCGAAGGCCAGGCGGAAGGGCAAGCGCGCTATCAAGCAATCCTCGCCCTTTACGGTTCACGTTTCTCAGACGCACAGAAGACCGATCTGCGGCGCCTCTGCTTTTTGGCCCAGGAGCCACTCGATCATTTTCGAGCGTACAAGATCGAAAATGGCGATGGTCCGGCGCTGTATTTTAAACCTCTCGTAGAGAGAGAAAAGAAGCCCGAAGCCGCCGCGACTTCTCGCACAGCAGGTCAAGCCGCAACAAAGCCTTAAGGGACCATCCGATGCCTGTCGAAGAGATCTTTTATCTACCGCTGAGCGAGCTTGCCAAGCGCATCGAGACGAAGAAACTTTCGCCTGTAGAGCTGACTCAGATCTATCTCGACCGTAGCACGAAACTGGGTCCGCGCTTTAACGCCTACGCGCACCTGACACCGGAAATCGCTCTTGCACAAGCCGAGGCGGCAGAAAAAGAGATTCAGCACGGCCATTATCGCGGGCCTTTGCACGGCATACCGTATGCCGCAAAGGATCTATTGGCGGTCAAGGGTGTCCCTACGACATGGGGAGCGAAGCCCTACGCCGATCAAGTGTTCCAGTACGATGCAACCGTGATCGAGCATTTGAATCGCGTTGGGGCGATTCTCATCGGAAAAGCAGCGATGATTGAGTTGGCGGGAGGAATGGGCTACCGGTTTGCGTCGGCATCGCTGCAAGGTGCGGCGAAAAATCCGTGGGACATGAAATGTTGGACCTGCGGATCGTCGTCCGGCTCCGGCGCAATTGTTGCCGCGGGTCTCGCAGCCTTCGCCATCGGAACCGAAACTTGGGGATCCATTATTTGCCCTGCGGCGTTCTGCGGAGTCAGCGGGTTGCGGCCGACCTATGGTCGCGTTAGCCGTTACGGTGCAATGGCGCTTGCGCCTTCGATGGACAAGATCGGCCCGCTTGCTCGCACAGCGGAAGACTGTGCCCGAGTTTTCGCCGCGATTGCCGGGCATGACCCGAAAGATCGCAGCACGGTGCCCATCGACAAGGGCGCCTTCACCTATTCGCCGTCCTTGGACCTTAAGGCGCGACCATTACGTGTGGGCTGGCTCACGAATGCGTGGAAAAAGTTGGATAGCGGCGTAGCGAAGCCTCTACTGGCCGCCGAAAAAGTTGTTCGCAAGTATTTTGGAAGCGTGAGATCGGCGTCACTCCCCGATGGGCCATTTGAGGATGCCGCCAACGTCATCATTGCTGCGGAGTGCGCGGCTTCCTTTCGAACGTTGATTCGTTCGGGGCGCGTCAGCGAGTTGACGGATCCCACGGGCCAAATCGCAGGCTACGTCAATGAACAATATTCCGCGGCTGACTATTTGCGCGCGCTCAGCCTACGCGAGATTTTGCAGAAAAAAATGGAAGCGCTGTTCGAATCGTTTGACGTGCTGGTGGCTGCAGCTCAGCCCATTCCGGCCACGCCGCTGGAAACTAACCTGGAGACGGATCTCGCTTTTCCGGATCCGCTCGGCGCGATTGGCAATCTTTGCGGACTCCCTGCTTTATCTGTTCCCTGCGGCTTTACCGAAAACAACCTTCCGATTGGACTACAATTCGTAGGACGGGCCGGCGACGACTATGCCGTGATTCAGGCGGCGCGATCCTTCCAGCTTCACACCGAGTGGCATCGCAAACATCCAAAGATTGTTTAATTTCCTCAAGACAATGTGAGCGGTAATGCCCAGGCTACATATTACGCGGAACGTTGAGAGCCTCTCGCACCGCGCGCAATATACTGCCACGGCTGAAAGGTTTGGTGAGAAGAAGCATATTGGCCTCGGCTTGCGCAGTTTCCGCCGCGGTTTGTTCGCTGTAGCCGGACATGTAGACGACGCCAATTCCCGAATGCTGGTGCTGTAGTCGCCGCGCCAACTCTTTGCCGGTCATTCCGGGCATGACCATGTCGGTCACGAGCAGGTCGATGGCTGCTTTGTGTTCGGATGCCAGGCGCAGCGCCTCAGCCCCGTTGAGCGCTTCGATGACGGTGTAGCCGCCGGATTCCAGAAACTCGCGTGCTACCTCGCGCACATCCTGTTCGTCTTCCGCGAGCAAAATGGTTTCCGTGCCACGCGGCGCTTCCGCATAAGGCAGAGGCACACTGCCCTTGTCTTCGGGCTGGTCTACACGCGGAAGATAGATCTTAAAGGATGTCCCCTTCCCAACTTCGCTGTAGACCCAGATGAAGCCCCCGCTCTGCTTCACCACACCATAAACTGTCGCGAGACCGAGACCCGTCCCCTTGCCAGGTTCTTTTGTCGTAAAGAAAGGCTCGAAAATGTGCGCCTGCGTTTCCGCATCCATTCCTGTGCCTGTGTCAGAGACCGCAAGAAGCACATAACGACCAGCCTTGACGATCGGATGAGTGCTGTTGTAGGTGCGGTCTAAGTCTGCATTCGAAGTTTCGATGATGAGCCTACCGCCCGATGGCATGGCGTCCCGCGCGTTCACGGCTAAATTCATGATGATCTGTTCCAACTGGCTGGCGTCAGCGCGAATCTTGCCCAAATCCGGGGCCATGCGAATCCCTAACTCGACGTCCTCGCCAATCAGGCGCGGCAGGAGCTTACCCATATCCTCGACCACGCCGTTCAGACTCATCACCCGCGGCTGGAGAACCTGCATTCTGCTGAAGGCGAGAAGTTGTTTCGTCAGCGCCGTAGCGCGGTCCGCTGCGCGATCAATCTGCGAGATTTTTCTGGATATACCGTCTGCGGGAGGCAACGCATTCATCAAGAGTTCAGTATGGCCCTTGATGACCATCAAAAGATTATTGAAATCGTGGGCCACTCCACCCGCCAGGCGCCCTACAGCTTCCATTTTTTGCGCTTGACGGAGCTGCTGCTCTAAGAGATGGCGCTCGCTGATGTCCTGCGCCACAACCAGACGCACCCTCCGCCCAGCATAATCGAACTGATGCGAAATCAACTCGACTTCAAAGTCCTTTCCATCCTTTTTGCGATGCTTGCATACGCCCTGGTAAGGAACGACCGCCCCATTTCTTGGAGGGCGCACATCGAGAGATGCGCTCTTCTCCTCTGACCAAATGTCCAACATGCTCATGCGGCCGAATTCTTCCGGTGTAAAACCGTACTGCCACACTGCAGCATCGTTCACCTGGATAAACTGCAGAGTCTCATCGTCCATTACCCATGTCGGAAGCGGATTGTGCGAGAAGAGAAGACGGAACACAGATTCGCTCTTGCGCAGGGCTTCTTCGGAACGGCGCCGCTCAATCGCAAGCGCAATGTGTCCGCCGACGGAATCCAAAAACTCGAGGTCGCGGATGTCGTAAGCGCTTTCGTTCTGATAGTGCTGAACAACGAGAACGCCAATAGTCGCTCGGGGCGTTTTCAGCGGCACACCTAACCACGCCGGCGACGGCGAGCCGACCAGTTCGACCTCTCCCTGCTTCGCGAGAAGGTCGAACTCCGACTGGGGAATAAGCATGGCGCTGCCGGTGCGAAAAACAAACGCGGTACAGCTTCGCCCAACTTTTTGCGGAGGAGGCGCTATATCAAACTGATCTACAAAGAAGGGAAAGTAAAAGGTGTCTTCATTGGGATTATGAAGAGCAACGAAGCAATTCTCGGCGTAAAGGACTTTTTTCAGCGCTTGGTGGATACCGTCAAGCAACTGATCCAGGTTGGCGGTCTGATTTAATGCATGGACCACTTCGGAGATGACTTGCCGCTCAGCCTCCATGCGATGTACCGCCGTCACATCCAAAAAACTCGCCACTAACCCGTCGACGGAAGGATTTTTCAAGCAACTGCTGATCGCCGCCTCAAACCAGCGCCACTCCCCGGTCTTGCTGCGCAATCGGCAGCGCCCTTTCTGGGCGCCGTTGGGAACATCGGCAAGTCCCCGGAGGCGATCGCGTATCTCTTTCACATCGTCGGGATGAACGAAGTCTGTGAGACTTCTGCCAACAAGCTCATGTGGACGTATGCCAAGGGCGCGCGTGGATCCCGAATTTGCATGAAGAACGATTCCGTCCGCGGTGAGAATGGCAAGGAGTTCGTGAGCGCAGTCGAGGAGTGTGGAGAGCTGCTCCGGAGTGGCCGCTAGACTTGGTTCGAGAGAAGGGCGTTGTGACATAAGGTCGCTGCTAGTGCAAACGTTTTCGTACCCCAAGGGACCGCGGTGGATACCGACTCCTCCGCCTTACGATCGCGTTCTAGAACGGCCTTCTGGTCTGTGGATTGACGAAACGACTTTATCATAACGGATTCAGGATGCATGGTGAGGACCTGGGACAGGTTGTGTTGCGAAAACATGACTGTACGGAAGTACAGGTTAGCCGCTTAAGCCGGAACAGCCAACTCGGCCCGCTTTTCCCTCCGCAGCGAGCATGCTACCCTCCCACTCGCTTCTGATCAAATCTTGGTGCCTTGGCGCGGCGGATTCTAGAAAATTTCCATTAGATGTTAGGAGGCAATGTGCCAACACATGACATTTGGAAAGACATGTTCGTCATGGGACTTCCCCTGCTGGAGAAAATTCTTCGGCCCATCATCGTTTACGCGTTTTTGGTAGTCGGCCTCCGGCTCTCTGGTAAACGAGAACTCGTACAGCTCAATCCGTTCGACCTCGTCGTCCTGCTGACCCTGTCAAACACCGTGCAAAACGCGATCATCGGTGACGATAACAGTGTCTCCGGCGGTCTGATCGGGGCCACTTCCTTACTTATCGTCAACTATCTCGTGGTGCGCTTTCTCTACGGCCACAGCAAGCTGGAGGAGGTCGTGGAGGGACGAGCCGACGTCTTAGTCGAGAACGGAAAAGTGAAAGCGGAGCGGTTAAAGAAAGAATTGATCACCATGCCGCAACTCGAAGCCGCCGCAAGGAGACAAGGCTTTGAGTCCCTTGAGAATGTCGACAAATGCATTCTCGAGCCGAGCGGAACACTATCTTTCGTGGGGAAAAAGCCCGCGACCGAGGACGTTCGGCACCAGGAGCTACTCACTCACATGGAAAAGCTCATGGAAGAAATTGTGCGGCTACGCGGCTCGAAGCCGCCGGCGCGAGCGTAGGTTCGCGCGAGAGCAGAAACTTCTGCTAGTGAAGAAGAAAGGCGGTCAGAGCAAACACGACGCCGCCCGCTCCGATCAGCATGCCAGCGATCCAGTATCCGCGCCGTTTGGTTAGTAGCGTCATCGAGCAAATCACCAGGCCAACCTCGATCAGACCCTCTCCACCATCAAAGCGGTCCGCGCGTCGGCTGACGAAGTCGCGTTCCTTCTCCAAGTCCTTGGCTTTCTCGCTGATGTCGTCTTTCTCGCCCTCGTACCGCTCTACTTCTTTCTTGTATTTCTCGTGCAGTGCTTCCGCTTTTTCCTTGTCCGCTGGAGCCAGCGCACTAAGCAAGTCCGCTACACTTTGCATTTCGTGCAGACGAATGTTTTTCGCCTGGTAGTACGCCCATTGATCTGTTGCCTGCGATTGCAGCAGCAATTCTTCCGTATGGGCCCGATGCCCAAGCAGTGTTACCGCCGCAACCAGTACCGCTAGAATGGAAATGGTGACCGAAACAGGAATCAGAAACGGATTATCTCCGTGCTCTTCATGCGCTTCCGGCAGTTCGATACCCTCAGGCATGGTTCAGACTCTCCTCTGAGAATTAGGTTGTCGGTTCCGATGCAATGGCCTTCAAGGAATCTCGAGCGGCCGCGATTGTCCGCGAAATGTCTTCCGATGTGTGGGCCGCGGAAACAAACGCTGCTTCAAACTGCGACGGGGCAAGAAAGATGCCTCGATCTAGCATCTCGCGGAAAAACTGGGCGTAACGTTTTGTATCAGAGCGTTTTGCGTCGTTGTAATTCCGCACCGGCTCCGCTGTGAAAAAGAGCGTCGCCAAAGATCCTGTCGCGTTGATTTGCCCAGGAATCCCAGTTTCGGCAAGCGCCTGGCGTAGTCCTGCCACGAGTCTTTGAGACTGGTCCTGGATGCCTTCGTAGAGTCCGGGGCGAGTGAGTTGCTTAAGAGTGGCAATTCCGGCGCGCATCGCTAGCGGATTTCCCGCAAGCGTTCCTGCCTGATAGACGGCCCCCAGCGGCGCCACATGATTCATGATTTCGGCGCTCCCGCCGTACGCCGCAACGGGCAACCCTCCTCCAATAATTTTGCCAAGCGTGGTCAGATCAGCCTGCACTCCATCAAGCTGCTGCGCCGCGCCGAAATGCATCCGAAATCCCGTAATCACTTCGTCGACGATCAGCAGCGCGCCATTGCGCTTCGTAATTTCGCGCAGCCCGGCCAGGAATCCGGGGGCGGGCTCAACGACGCCCATGTTCGCAGCGATCGGCTCGATGATGACTGCCGCGATTGTATTCTTGTGTTGAGAGAAGAGCCGCTCGACTGCCTCCAAATCATTGTAAGGCGCGTTCAAGGTCAGTGCAGCAAGCGCTTGCGGAACTCCCGGGCACTCCGCAATTCCCAAGGTGGCGAGCCCCGAGCCTGCTTGCGAAAGAAAACTGTCGGCGTGGCCGTGGTAGCAGCCCTCAAACTTCACGATAAAATCGCGCTTGGTCACTCCACGCGCCAGGCGCACGGCGCTCATCGTCGCTTCGGTGCCGCTGGAAACGAAACGAATCTTCTCGATCGATGGGATCGCCTGCGTGATCAACGTGGCGAGTTCGACCTCCAGCTCCGTCGTAGCGCCATAACTCGTTCCGCGCCGCGCTTGGTCCGCAATGGCTTCCGTCACCGCTGGATTCGAGTGCCCCAGCAACATGGCGCCCCACGAGCAGACGTAGTCGAGCAATTCGTTGCCGTCGGCGTCATAAAGGAATTGTCCGCAGCCGCGCTCGATGATCAGCGGCTCGCCCCCCACAGAACGAAACGCCCTCACCGGGCTGTTCACGCCGCCGACCAGTATCTTTTCCGCGCGCTCGAAAATCTCGCGCGACCGGCGCCGTTCGACTTTCGATTTAGTGGGTGTCGCGCTCATGTAATTTCGATCCAAAGCATCATGCCTTTAACCATCGGGCGGCATCCTTGGCGTGATACGTCAAAATAATGTCTGCGCCAGCGCGCTGAATTCCCGTCAAGATTTCCAGCACGACCCGTTTTTCGTCCAGCCAGCCCTTTTGTGCGGCCGCTTTGACCATCGCGTACTCACCGCTCACGTTGTATGCCCCAACGGGAACATCGAACGCATCCCGTACGCGCCGAATCACATCGAGATATGGCAGCGCAGGCTTCACCATCACAATGTCCGCGCCTTCTTCGAGATCCAGCGCGACTTCCTTCAGCGCCTCACGCGCATTCGCAGGATCCATCTGATAGCTGCGACGATCGCCGAATTGCGGCGCCGAATCCGCCGCCTCGCGAAAAGGTCCATAGAAACCCGAACAGTACTTAGCGGCATACGCGAGAATGGCGATGTCGCTAAATTTGTGTTGATCGAGCGTTTCCCGAATCGCCGCCACTCGCCCATCCATCATGTCGGACGGCGCAACAATGTCCGCACCGGCGCGCGCATGCGACAATGCCTGCGCCGCAAGAATGGGCAACGTCGCGTCATTGGCAACATCCCCGTTCTCGATCACCCCGCAATGCCCGTGATCCGTGTATTCACACAAACAAACGTCGGTGATGACCAATAATTTCAGATTCGCTTTTCGAATCGCCTCAATCGCCCTCTGGACCACGCCTTCCGCCGAAGTTGAAGTCGTGCCGCGCGCATCCTTGGACTCCGGTAACCCAAAAAGAATCACGCCCGGTAGGCCCAGAGCTTCCACTTCCCTGCACTCTTCCACAATCTGATCAACGGATTGTTGATGCACTCTCGGCATGGAGCTGACTTCCTTGCGAACCTTTGTGCCCGGACACACGAACATGGGGTAGATCAACGCAGCGGTGGTTAGCCGCGTCTCGCGCACCAAGCCGCGCAGCGCTTCGCTTCGCCGCAGACGCCGCGGCCGTTGAGTAGGAAAGCTCATTCGTCTTTTGCTCCGACCGTCGACCGTTTCTTCGTACGCGCCAAATGCCCCTCTAACGCTTCGACGATCGCTTTTGTCGTGGTGTCGGTCGCTCTGGCAATCCTTTGTATCCCAGCGCTGCTCAACGCCGCCGAGGTTGCGTGCCCGATGGCAACCATCACGGCTCTCCCCTGCACAGTTGCCAATCGTTCCCTTCCAAGGAGGTCGAGAAAGTTTTGCACCGCGCTCGGGCTATAAAACAAAATACCATCAACTCCATCCTTCAGGCTTTCGTGCAATTTGTTTCGATCCGTGCCGCTCGGGGGCAAATTCCTGTAAGCCACGACTTCTGTCACCAGCGCCCCGCTCCGTCGCAGCGCCGCTGGCAAATCCTCATTCGCACGGTCGCTTCGCGGCAAAAAAACTTTCTTGCCGCGCAACTCTGGACCAAGTTCCCGGGCGAGTCCCGCTCCGCTATGGTCTGCCGCCACAAACTCCACGGAGAATCCAGCAGCTTCTGCCGCGCCCGAAGTGGCTGGACCTACCGCCGCGGCAGGCGGCAACTTCGCTAGCGAATCCAGACTGCGGCCGAGTTCTTCTCCGCGCCTTTCCACAGCCTGTACCGCGTTTGCGCTTGTAAACAGAATCCAATCAAACGTTTCAATGCTGGACAACGCTGCGTCCAGCTCATCGTAATTTTCAGGTGGCGCAAACGAAACCAGCGGCAAAAGCTTAACTATTGCGCCTCGAACGCTCAGCTCCTCGCATAGCTGGTTGCTTTGCGCTGCGGCGCGAGTAATGAGTACGACTTTTCCATGGAGCGGAGATGCGGTCGCGTCAGCCACGTTGACGGGTCACCTCTTCAAGGATGCTCTGGGCCCCCGCTTCCATCAACAGGTTGGCCATGTGCCCGCCGAGCTCCGCAGCCCTATCCGGCGCCGATGTCGCCCTCTGCTTTACGTACTGCAGACCGTCGACGGAACATACGCATGCTTCGAGCACCAGTTCGTCGCGCTCGATCCGCGCCCAAGCACCGAGGGGCACCTGGCATCCTCCGTGCAAAGCGGCGAGCAGAGACCGTTCCGCAATAATTGCTGTTCGCGTTTCGGCGTCGTCCAGCCCGCCAACTATGCCTGCCGCTTCTGTGTCTTTCAGCCGGCATTCGACAGCAATCGCTCCCTGCCCCACGGCCGGCAGAAAAACTTCAGGAGACAGAGTCTCCGTAATGCGTCCGCTCCAGCCCAAGCGGTCGAGCCCCGCCTTCGCGAGCATCACCGCCTCGTACTCTCCGCTCTCTACTTTCCGTAAGCGCGTATCCACATTCCCGCGCAGATCACGCACGTCCAAATCAGGCCGAATATGCCGAAGCTGCGCCTGCCGCCGAAGACTTCCAGTGCCCACTCGCGCTCCCTGCCGCAGAGTCGCGACCGTCGCTCCGTTCGCGCCAACTAGGCAATCTCGCACATCTGCTCGCCGGCATACTGCCGGAAACATCAACCGCGAAGGAGTATCGGTGGGAACATCCTTGACGCTGTGCACTGCAAGATCAATCGATTCATCGAGTAGCGCTTCTTCAAGTTCCTTGATGAAGATTCCCTTCCCGCCGATTTGCGAGAGCGAAGACGTCTGCAGCTTATCGCCCGAGGTCTTGATAATGACGATCTCAGTTTCCACCCCAGCGCTCGCGAAGAGTTGCTTGCGAACATATTCCGCCTGCCATTTCGCCAGCACGCTGCCACGCGTGCCGATGCGCAGGTGTCTCACGGCTTCTCCCTGTTCGACAGGAAAAGATCCCTCAGCGCTTCCACATTTTGGATTTTGCGGCGAAGTTCTTTCTCTCCACGCAGCCGTTCCGCTGGTTCCAGCAAAAGCTTTTCGAGCAACTCGTCCATCATGGATTCCATGCGCTCCCGTTCAGCCACGCTTAAGTGATTCATGGAGTCCATGCGTGCGCGAATGAAAGCCTCCCGCTCCTCCCGCAATCGCGCGCGCAGTGCGTCCACCAATCCAACCAATTCCACGCTCGCTTGCCAGGATAGGAATTTGCCGACATGCTCGTCCACGATCGTTTCGGCGCGCGGCACTTCACTCTCGCGTGCATGCCGGTTCTGCTCCACGATCTCCGTGAGGTCGTCGATGTTGTATATGTAGATGTTATATAGTTCTGCGGCGGAGGCCTCAATGTTGCGCGGCAGTCCCAAATCCATCAGGAAGAGCGCGCGGTTGCCACGCGCGGACATTGCCGCATGAAGTATTTCGCGCCGCAAGACCGGTTCTTCGGAGGCGACCGAGGAAACGACTACATCCGCCGCCGTCAGCGCCGTTTCCCACTCGCCCCAGCCGACAACCTTCCCACCAACGCGCAGCGCCAGTTCATCAGCGCGTTCGCGCGAGCGATTCATAATGAACAGCCGCGCGATGCCGCGATCTCTTAGCTGGTTGACCACCTGCTCGCTGATCGTTCCTGCTCCCAGCACAAGCGCACTGCGATCATTCATTTTGCCGAAAATCCGTTCCGCGAGCTTTACACCAGCAGAAGCAACGGACATCGGCCGCGTCCCCAATTCCGTCTCCGATCGCACGCGCTTTCCGACTTCGAGCGCTCCTTGAAACAATCGGTTCAGCACTGGGCCAGTGGCCCCATATTCGTGCGCATAGCGATACGCTTCGCGAACCTGTCCCAGAATTTCCGCTTCGCCGAGAAGCATAGAATCCAGGCCCGCTGACACACGGAAAAGGTGCCTTACGGCAGCTCGGTCATAGTGATGGTAGAGCGACACGCTGAGCACATCCGCCTGCACGGCATGAAATTCGCTTAGAAAAGAAGACAATCCCGGCGCGCATTCGTGCGAACTTTCCGGCGGCACTCCATAAATCTCGCTGCGGTTGCATGTCGAAAGCACCAGCGTCTCTTGCAGGATTCCTCTCGAGCGCAGCTCTTCCGCCGCCTTCCGCGACTGTTCCGCCGTGAAAGACACCCGCTCGCGCACCTCGACCGGCGCCGTGCGATGGTTCAATCCGACGAGAACGATTTCCATGCTGCGGCCGCTCTCCTAAAAGTAACGATGACTCTGCGAAAGATACAGATTCACTACAGTAAAACTCATCACCACCACAAAAAAATTAAAGATGCACAACCGTGACGCCCTCGCTCCGCGCCACGAAGCCGTCCGCGCCAAGTGAAAATAAAGCACATAGAGAAGCAGCACCAGCAGAGTGATTACATATTTGGGATCGTAGTACCAAATCTGCCCGCGCAGCCTATCGACCCACACGAATCCAAGTGCTGTCCCTATCGCGATCGACACCAACCCAACCAGCACGCTAGACCGGCTCATGCGTTCGAGAAGCTCCAGCGGCGGAAGCCGCCAAACTACACTGCCGAGTTTGCGGCTCCTCAAAAGGCGCTCCTCACCCAGAAAAATCAAGCTAAAAACGAACGAAAGCGCGAACGCCGCGTACGCAAGAATGCTCAAAGTGACGTGAAAAGCAAAGATGACTCCCTTGGCCGGAGCAGGCGACAATCGATCCGCAGGCGCCAGATGTGCCGCAACAAAAAACACAATGATAAAGGGTAAGACGAACGCTCCCACGGACCGCTGTCGATGAAATAGCTCGAGCCCCAAATAAGTCAGCGCAAGAAGCCACCCAAAAAGCGACATCGACCCGTAAAGATCGTGATAAGGAACGGTATGCATCCCGCGCGAGCGTTCCAGCAGCGCGAAATAGTGAGCGACAAGCCCGAGCCCGAGCAGTAGCGTAGCCAGCCGCCCGGCAATCTCCTTCCCCGTGCTCAAGAAGCGAAGATAGAGAGCCAGACTCCCGCCGTAGGCAACAACCGTGAGAATAAAGAACAAGCCTTTCATGAACTCTACAAGCCTATTTTTCCGCAGCCGGACCGCTCAACCACAGCCGCACTGCCGTCGAACTCAAAGATTTCCGCATTACCCAGAGTATAGCCCACCCAAGAGCCGCCCCGCACGAGCCTTGCCTCCTTCTGCAATCATCGCCCGGATTTGCTATCCTCTTCCTCTGGCGCAATATGACCGAGACTTCCGCTCCGCTCAATCGAAAGGACTTGTTCCTCCGCGCCTGCCGAGGCGAATCCATCCCGCGGCTTCCCGTCTGGATGATGCGACAAGCGGGGCGCTACCTGCCAGAATACCGCGCCATTCGTGCAAACCACGCCTTTCTAGAGGTTTGCAAGACGCCCGATCTCGCCGTCGAAGTCTCTCTTCAACCCTTTCGCGTCCTCGGCGTCGACGCCGTCATTGTCTTCTCCGACATTCTTATCCCCGCCGAAGCCATGGGCCTCAAACTCGAACTAGGCGACGCTGGCCCCAATCTCCCCGAGCCTGTGCGCTCGAAGCGCGACATCGAAAAGCTAAAACTCTTCGACCCAGAAACCGAAACTGGATTTCTTCCTGAGGCCATTCGCCGCATCGTCCGCGAAGTCGGCCCTACAGTTCCCGTTTTGGGCTTTGCCGCGGCACCCTGGACACTCGCCTGCTACATGGTCGAAGGCCGCACCAAAGAAGGCTTTGCCACGGTAAAAAGCTTTATGCTCAGCGAGCCGGCCACTTTTCGCGACCTCCTGCACCGCATCGCTCAAGCAACGATCCCGTATTTGAAAGCCCAAATCGCTGCGGGAGTCGCGGCCGTTCAACTGTTCGATACCTGGTGCGGCGAGTTGTCACTGCGCGACTACGAAGAGTTTGCTCTACCGGCCACGCAAGAGATCATTTCAGGCCTGGGCAGCGCGACGCCCATCATCTATTACTCGAAAGCCTCTCATCATCTACTGCCGGCCGTAGCCCGCTCCGGCGCAAGTGTCCTAAGCGTTGACTGGCGCGTGGACATGCGCGCCCTCCGCGAAAAGCTCGGCCCACGCATTGCGATACAAGGTAACGTCGACCCCGCCGTTCTTTTCGGCCCGCCGGATGAGATTCGCCGCGTAACCCAAGAAGCCATGGCAGCGCTTGGCGGAGTAGGCCACATCCTGAACCTTGGCCACGGAATCCTGCAACACACTCCAGTCGAAAATGCCAAGCTGTTTATCGAAACCGGCCAGCAAACTTTGCTGCAAGAAGCTGTAGCTGCGGGGCTTGCCCTACCCTCTACGCGTGGAACCGCATCGTGACACTAGCAAATCCAAGTTTTCAAAGCATGCGCGACGAGCTTCGCGTCAGCGAAGAATTCCTTACGCGCTACAACCGCCCCGGCCCCCGCTACACCAGCTATCCCACAGCCCCCGTCTGGAACGACTCCTTCGGCCCAGCCGACCTCGAAAAAGTCCACGAAGAAGCCGACCGCGCCAAATCCCCTGTCTCGCTCTACATGCACATTCCATTCTGCGAGAGCCTCTGCCTTTTCTGCGCCTGCAACGTCATCATCCAAAAAGACAAGCGCGTCTCGCCCCCCTACCTCGAAATCCTGAAGCGGGAAATCGCCAGCGTCAGCCGCAGCGTTTCCAAAGATCGCCCGGTAGTCCAATTCCACTGGGGCGGTGGTACACCCACCTATCTCACTCCCCAACAAATCGAAGATCTCTTCGGCTTCACCTGCGATCACTTCACCTTCGCCCCCGACGCCGAAATCGGCATTGAAGTCGACCCGCGCGTCACCAGCCGCGAACATCTCGAGACTCTCCGCAAACTCGGCTTCAACCGCCTAAGCATGGGCATCCAGGATTTTCACCCGCTAGTCCAAAAAACCATCAATCGTGTCCAACCCTACGAACTCACGAGCGCCTTGATCCAAACCGCCCGCGACCTCGGCTTCGACAGCGTCAACGTCGACCTCATCTACGGCCTACCCTACCAAACCGCCGAAACCTTCGCTCACACAGTAGACCAAATCCTGGAACTCACCCCGGACCGCGTCGCCCTCTTCAGCTATGCCCACGTCCCCTGGCTAAAAAAACAACAAAACTCTTTTGAAGGCCATCTCCCCGAAGGCATGCAAAAATTCGAGATCTTCCGCACCGGCCTCCTGAAATTCCTCGAAGCCGGCTATCTCTACATCGGCATGGACCACTTCGCCAAACCCGGCGACGAACTAGCCGTCTCCCAGCAAAATCGCACCCTCCATCGCAATTTCCAGGGCTACACCACCAAAGCCGGCGCCGACCTCTACGGCATGGGCATCACCGCCATCAGCGGCATCCAAAACGCCTATGCCCAAAATCAACGCGACATCCCCAGCTGGGAAAAAGCCGTCAACGAACGCGGCATCGCCACCATGCGCGGCTACCACCTCTCCGACGACGACCGCCTTCGCCGCGCGGTAATCAGCCGCCTCCTCTGCCACACCATTGTCCTGAAAGACGAAGTCTCAAAGGAATTCACAATCGATTTCGACAACTATTTCGCCGACGAACTCACCCGCCTCGAACCCTTCCGCGAAGACGGCCTAGTCTTCCTCGATCCCAACGAAATCCGCACCACCCAACTAGGCCGCATCTTCATCCGCAACCTAGCCATGATCTTCGACCCCTACCTGGAAAAGCAGCACCTCAACGCCAAGCCCCTCTTCTCCAAAACCCTGTAGCCCGTCACCAAAGTCCACTATTCTCAACGCTGCCGACTCACACCTCAGTTTCCGGTAATTGCTGCGGGCACGTAGCGGGTAGCCCAACCGCAACTCTCTTGCATCTGACTCAAAATGCAGGGCTTGAAGGAAACTGAAGTTTGCACCTGGACATGCCCTTGCCCTCACCGAGAGTTTGACGACATCATCCAGGGCAATGGACGCAAGGAGGGGATAGCAGGCTGCTCCTCTACATGGCTCAGAAAATGGCCCGATCGAGGTCTCGTCGAACCGAGGCAAGCAACTAATCCCACCGGACGGGGTTTAGGATTGACTACACTCAGAAAAGTCACTACAACGGACGGCGGAAGTTAACCATATAGGGATTCTTCCCACACCTAAGTGGGGCTGCAAGGGGTGACGAGATGCATGTACCCTGCCCTGACTGCTACAGCACCAATCTCCAGAAAGTCTCTCTGGCCTGCGAAGAAGCGCTCTACCGGTGTGATAGTCGTGCGCAGTTCCACGGTGTTTTAGGCGTAATCGGTGGTCCGGGCGTTCTGGAGAGGGCCTCAACAACTAATGACACAAGGCGGGCGAACCTCACCGCACAAGGCGCTGGGATGGCGACTCGTCAAAACTGCAGGAATACCTCAGCGCACTTATCATTCCCCGAAACTTTCGTCATTCAAATCCCCGTCGCGGCGGCCGCTTCTAGACGTCTGCTGGCCGCGCGTCGGCAGAATCGTGTGGCGGTTAGGGCTTTTCGGGCCAACACATGAAACGGAATGAACACGAACGAGCTAGGCCCAACCTTGCTGGACTCACGTCTCCAGTGCAACAGGCCGAGCTGAGAATACTCCTTGTCGGCAGGTGGCCAGCGCTCAAGCCGTTGCCGGTATTCAAGTATGAAACAGATGACTATCGCGCCTCGATTGATTTCGACAAGATGCGCGGAGAGTGGGTCTGTCACAAAACATCTCTACCGTCCAACAAGGTTCAGGAATTCCGTGGTGGATTAACAGAAATAACCATGGCATTACCCCACGATCAAGCAGAAGTGTTCGCCGAATGTGCCGCGCCCGAACAGCTAGAGCAGGAATTGGAGAAGGACTCCAGCCGTCGTCTCCAGTCTATTCTTGAGTGGAGAGAGAATTACGAGAACGGCGCGCTCTATTCTGGCCTAAGGAACTACCTTTCCGAAAGCCAGCAAGACGAAATCGACGACATCATCCGACTGACTCTTACTGCTCGGCAGCTTCAGTTCAACCCGAAGAATGTTGCGTACGTCTTCGACGCGCTTTCGAAGGCGGGCGGCAAGCTGGCAACACTCCTAGAAATCGCGCAGCGGAATAAGAGGGGGCAAGGAGCGACCGTACCGGCAAATGCAGAAGCCGCCGCTCCCAGCACCGAACGCAATATGTCGGTCGAGGCGATTCATCCCACGCGCGACCGCCGCCTTCAGACGCGCGCCACTCTTACCTCGCGCGCGTACGTCGAGCTATGCGGTACAAATGGCGCCACCGTCCTTAATATAAGTGAGACGGGCATGGCCATTGCCGCAGCCGACACCCTCGTAGTAGATGACTACCCCCCACTCATTCGCTTTCAATCGCCCAGTTCTGGGCAAAGCATCGAAATCTCCGCGCAGATTGTGTGGCTCGCGGAATCGAAAAAAAGCGCAGGCCTCCGATTTGTCGACCTCACCGCCGAGGCCCGCCATCAAATTTCAAATTGGATCGCCTCCGAAAATCCAACCTCGGAATTTGAAGGCTCAACCCCGGCGCCTGTTGAGTGCCTAATCCCCGCAGCCCTCAAAAGCTTCCCAGAGGAGTCAATTGGAAATGTTTTCCCTGAGCAAGACCAACCCTGCTCGCCCGAACTGATTGCGCGCACTGCGTCTCAAGCATCGAAGATCGTGACGCCTGCAATAACGGAAACGGACCCGCCATCGCTTGTCGAAGAGTTCCAGGAAAAAGTGTATCGCCACAATCCAGTCGCCGGTTTTGCAGCGCAAGCGCGAACAGGCAAAGCCAAGATGTCAGTGGATCGCATCGAGAACTCGCCTGCACGCTTATATGTTCTTGAAATATCCGGGTTTCACGTCGCCGCGGTGGTGGTTTTCCTCGCAGTGATCAGCCTCACCGTTGGGCTCACCGTGGGACGCAGCCCCCTCGGAAAACGCCTCCCAGACGCCCAGAAATCACCACTTGCTGTTGATGCCGCGTCGTCGGCACTGCCTATTCACCCAGGCGAAAAGACTTCGCAAACTTCCACTCCGCCGGCGGCAAGTACCTTCCTTACACCCACCGTAAATGCGCCGGCACCGGCGACTCCAGGATCGGGCTCAGAAAGCCCATCTGCTAATCCTGAAGCCGGTCCTGAGCGCAGTGGCTCGACCGCGCTAATCGCGCGAAACGCGTCGCCACCCGCGAATTCCCAGCCCGCACATTCACCCAGTGCTGCCGGCACGATAAGTGGCGCGCCAGCAAATCCCGCCCCACGCTGGGCACCGCCTGCGACCCGCACACCGCTGCACCTGTCATCGCCTTCCGCAATCCTTGTTAGGGGCCCAGGCGATGGCAGCAAACCGTTTAGGCTGACTTTGCCGGAAGAACCGATCGCCGCCTCCTCTTCATTCGCTATCACGTCGCAACTTTCTGTTGTGGTTGCTCCTGACCCCGGATCCGCAGTAACGCATCAACCTGCTCGATTGCAACCCGGTGGGGTTGTCTCCTTCGTGTGGCCTCGTTATCCAAAGCCCGGGGCTCGACATGCATCGTCAGAAACCGTAAAGGTCCGCACCACCATCGGAGAGCTCGGCCAAGTGCTGGATATAAAACTCCTGAACGGCTCGACCTCTCTTCTTCCCGCTGCGATGAGCGCCATTCGCCAGTGGCATTACAGGCCCACTCTATTGAACAAAAAGCCTGTCCAAGCTCAACAAGACGTCACGATAGAATTTCTGCCGCCACGGTATTTGTCGCACGTGGCCACTCAGCATCCATCGCGCAACTAGCGGCAGCTTGAGCCCTCGGTCTTGCCCGGCGCAGCACTCTTAGCCGGGTGCTGCATCCCTGCGGTTTGCAGGGTGCTGGTCCTTGATTTCACTTCCGTCTGGACCTACAGGCTGGTGGCATCTACCGCTGCAGCGTAATTCCGGGCCCCAACAAGAAAATAAAAACCAGCGACAGGGCGACCGCCATGATGATCCACGCATAATTCCTGCCAATGCCCTCTGATCCTCGCTCAGGAACGGTCCCTCTCGGAATGTAGTACATCAACCACAGCAGCCCCGAGTGCGCCCCCGCCGCTGCCGGCAAAGCCGATTGCCACATCAGCTGAATTCCAATCGGATTCAATAGTCCCGCCACACCTAAAAGCACCACCGCCGAAAAGTAGGGAACCCATGTAAATTTCCGCAGCCTCCGCAGATCGTTCCTCGGCACTCCCACGTACCGAACCAGTCCCGTGCCCACCACCAATACGGCTCCGTAGTACGAAGCTATCCCGACGACCACGAGCAGCGACCGCCACAACCAGTGCACGGGCAAGCCATCAATCACGGCCGCCCAATCGCCGAAATTCGTAACGCCAGAAAAGAAAAAATACCCGGTCCCAGCAAAAAGGTTGAACGCAACACTCGTCAGCAGAAAAAAGCGCAATGGCACCGATCCGCGCGTCGTTCCACGCAGCACAATCCAAAAAACCAACCCCGCCGCCAGGTTCGCCAGCGTTCCCCCCGCAGCAACCAGTCGCGAGTCAAATTCGCTGGACCACGCCACCGTCGACAACACCCCCGATTTTGCCCCGGTAAGCAAAGCCACCGCGGCATGCCCTAGCCCTTCGTGCACCACATCGCCAAGCATCTCCGCCACAAGGCTAATGGCAACAACCGTCACCACGTCGTCGTTCGCTTGCTCCGTTATGGAGCTAACCTTCGCCGCCGTGTCTCTTCCCATTGGCATTCACGCAACCTGCTAGCATGGGTCACATCTCTTGAGGTTCGAGGAAGAGACTAGCAGGAAAATGGCGCCAAGATTCTCACTATTGAAAACGCGAACCTCTCAAATCACATGTACGATTACCTCCCCGTTAATCAGGCACCCAGTTGGTTCGCCTGGCTCAACGCTCGCTAAGTGTTTCCGAGGTGCCGACGATTTAGAAAATGGAGAGTGAACGCAACGATTTCACTTAGAGTGGCTATGCCCTGATCTCCTGAAGTGGACATTTCCCGCTTGGGCGCGGTGTGGCAAGCTGGCTGGTAGAGCATTGTCATCTCCCCTGCAGTTTGTCCTGAAAGGAACCGCTGATGAAATTATATAGATCTCTACTGGCGCTTAGTCTGATTGGTGCATCGCTCGTTTTCCCAACGGAAAGAGTAGACGGACAGAACGGGACGGTTAGCGCGCAACAGAGTGTGCCCGACAAACGAGATGGGCAACACGATTTTGACTTCCTCGTTGGCTCTTGGAAATTCCACCTGAAACGATTGAAGCGACGATTAGCCGGCTCCACCGAATGGGTGGAATTCGACGGGACCACGATCTGTCGGAAGGTCTTGGACGGTCGTGCGGAAGTAGAAGAAATGAATGTCGTAAGCGCGGACAAGCTCATACACATTCAGGGCTTGGCGCTGCGTCTTTACAACCCGGAGTCTCATCAGTGGAGCATTTACTGGGCCAACGCGGCCGATGGAGTCCTGGAGCAGAATCCCATGGTCGGGCAGTTTAGCAACGGACGAGGGGAATTCTATAACCAACAAATCTATGAGGGGAGAGCGATCTATGCCCGATTCGTCTGGTCGGGCGTGACAACGGATTCGCCACACTTCGAGCAGGCCTTTTCTACGGATGGGGGAAAAACCTGGGAAACGAACTGGATAACTGACCAAACTAAAGAGAAGCCGTAGACGCTTAACGCAGGGACTACAAACGCCGATGCCGCTATGCCTGCTTAAGTCGAGTCACCGGACATTTGATCTTGGCCCTCACACTACCGGAGCGCGAGGACATCTCGCGCGGGCTCGCTTCCGGTTCATCGATGCGGGAGATCGCCAAGCATCTCTGCCACAAGGCTAATGGCAACAACCGTCAACAGCTCGTCCTTCGCCTGCGGAGCTAACCTTCGCCGCCACGCCTCTTCCCATTGGCATTCACGCAATCTGCTAGCATGAATCACATCTCTTGAGGTTCGAGGAAGAGACTAGCAGGAAAATCCACGCAAAATTCATCATTGAAAACGCAACCTTGCAAATCACATCAGCGATTACGGCGTTTATCAACACTTAGCCCCGGCTCACCCCAAAAACAAATTTCAACACCGGAAGCCTCTACTGTCTCGTTGACAATTGTTCCTCCGGCAGCACCAGTCCCACCCGCTTCGCCAGCACTCTGAACTCCGGTTCTCCATGCATCCATTTCCACTCGGGCTCCATCCACATCCGCACCAGTCTGGGCGAGTGCTCTTCGTACGCCTTTTCCAGCCACTCCATGGTCCTCTTCTTGTCTCTAAGCCGCCCATACGCGAAGGCAAACGCAATGGGCGACACATACGCCTTCTTTGCATATAACTCTAACCTCTGCAACCTCATTTGCTGCAGGCCGGCATTCCCTCCATCCGCGAATGCTTTCTCGATCGCCACCGCATAGGCCGGGTCACCATCGCGCCTGGCCGAATCCGCCAACTCTTCTGCCGACTCTTTCTCTCTTTTCTCGGCGAGCAGCACCGTCGCGAGGGTATCCCGCACGTCCGTGTTCGTCGGACGCATCTCCAGTTCCCGCCGCAATTCTGCTTCTGCCTCCGTGTACCTCTCCGCGCACGTCAGCACATACCCCATGGCCCACGGCCTCGCGAACGGGTCCACTTCCGTCGCTCGCCGCTGCGCCTCCACGGCCTCGGCCACACGGTTCTGCGCAAACAGGATGTAGGACAGCAGATGGTACGCTTCCGAAATATTCGGATTCAATTCGATTGACCGTCGTTCTTCTTCTTCAGCCTTCTTCCAGTTCCAGCCGTAAAAGAAGTACAGCGCCGCTACGGAATGGTGGGGCTCCGCAATTGTTGCATCCAGCTCCAGCGCCTTCTTCGCGTTTTTCTCCCATTCCGGCACCGCCTTCTTCGGATCCAACTCTCCGCCCACAATTCCCGCACCATAGTAATCCGCCAGCCCGCTATACGCCTCGGCGTAGCCCGGCTGCAGCGCAATGGCCTTCTCGAAATACTCGCGAGAGGCCTCACCATTCCCGCTCAAGAACGCATACCTTCCCTTCAGGTAGTTTTCGTGGGCTTGCGGGTCAATCCGTTTTGCCTTCCTCGCGGTCGGTGCAATTGTCGTCTTCAATTCAACGGCAATATTCCGCGCCAACTCCTCCTGCAATTCCATTACGTCGTTCACGTCCCTCTCGTAACTTTGCGCCCATAAATGAGTGTCCGTGGCCACGTGAATCAACTGCACCCGTACGCGGACTCTGCTGCCATTCAACGCCACGGTTCCTTCGACAATCGCGTCCGCCCCCAATTCCTTCGCAATCTCCCGCAGCGGCCTTCGCACGCTCTTGTACTGCATCACCGACGTCCGCGAAATTACTCGCACTCCCTTGGTCTTCGCCAGTTCCGTGATTAGTTCATCCGTCATCCCGTCCGCGAAATATTCCTGCTTCGCGTCTCCCGACAAATTCTCGAGCGGCAGCACCGCCAGTGCCTTCACTTGCGCAGCTAGGCTCGCGTTGCGTCTTTCGCCTGCCAACCTCCACGCAAACCACGCCCCTACTACGAGCGCCGCGGCAACCGCAATTGCAATCGCGTTCCTTTTCCGCGTCCTCTTCCCTGTTTTCCCCGCCTCATTGTGCTCTTGTTCCGGCGCTTCCCGCGGCTCGGGCTGCTTTGCCGCTATTCCCGCTCCATTTGTACCCCACTCTACTTCTCCAATAAATCGGTAGCCCCTTCGGGGCACCGTCTCCACCCACCGCGGCTCCTCCTGCTGATCCCCCAACGCATCCCTCAGTCGCCTTATTGCCGAGTTCAACCCATGATCGAAATCAACGAATGTGTCGCTCGGCCACAACCTCTTAAGGAGTTCCTCCCGGGACACCAATTCCCCGCGCCGCTCCAGCAACAGACTCAAAATCTGGAACGGCTGCTCTCCCAACCTGAGTTTTGTTCCGTGTTTGCGCAACTCACCCGACGTCACGTCCAGCGTGAACGTTCCAAACTTCGCTCTCTGGCCTGGATAATTTGCGGGCATATCAACTTCCCGGGGGACGCTTCCAAAGGTTGTGGCAGTTGTGCGGCCTCTACCCCCGGTCAAGCAACCGCATCAAACTCCCTGCCCCGGTCGAGTTGCCATTCAGCGCGGCCTAACTCCTACCTTTTCTTGCTTTTCCCCAGTTATCTCGAAATGAGCATGTTGTCACCCGCTTTGCCTTGCCACATTCGCCCACTTGTGAGAAACATCTCCGTCCGACTTCGCTTTTCGGCATCTCAGGAGGAATTCATGCTTCGCTCGCTTGCTTGCAGCAGACTCGCGGCCCTCGCTTTTCTCTGCCTGGGTTTCGCTTCTCTCGCCAAGGCCCAATCTGTTTCCGTTTTCGCCTCGGGCTTCGACAATCCCCGTGGACTGAAGTTCGGTCCCGACGGCTACTTATACGTTGCTGAAGGCGGCGCTGGCGGCACGCTCTCGACTGTCGGCAAATGTCCTCAGGCCGCGGGACTTCCCGATGGTCCCGGCCCTTACACGGGCGGCTTCACCTCGCGCATCTCGAAAGTCGATCATCATGGCCACGTCTCCACCGTCGCCGACCATCTTCCGTCAAGTCAGACTAGCGCGGCCTTCGGCAATCTCGTCAGCGGTGTCGCCGATATCGCCTTTTTCCGCGGTCGCCTCTACGCTCTCGAAGGCGGGGCTGGCTGCTCTCACGGTCTGTTCGGCACCAGCAACGGCGTCCTGCGCATCAACTCCGATGGCACGTGGAAAGAGATTGCCGACCTCAGCGCCTTCGTCATGGCCAATCCAACCAAGAATGAAAATGCGGATGACTTCGAGCCTGACGGCACTTGGTACAGCATGATCTCGGTTCACGGCCGATTTTATGCCGTCGAGCCCAATCACGGGGAACTCGATTCCATCTCCACCGACGGGACCATTCGTCGCGTCGCGGACATTTCGGCCTCGCAGGGCCACATCGTACCCACCGTAGTTGCCTACCACGACGGCGACTTCTACGTCGGCAACCTCGACACTTTCCCCATCACCCCCGGCGCCTCAGTCATTCTCAAGATCAGTCGCGCGGGAGAAGTCTGCGTCTGGGCCTCCGGTTTCAACACCATCCTCGGTCTCGACTTCGACGACGAAGACAACCTGTACGTCCTCGAAAACACCGTTGGCGCTCCCGGCCCGACTCCTGGTCTGGGCCAAGTCGTCCGCATCAACGAACACGGCACACGCACGGTCGTCGTCTCTGGTCTCTTCCTGCCCACAGGTCTCACCGTCGGCCCCGATGGCAACCTCTACGTCTCCAACTACGGCTTCGGCCTTCCGCCTAACGGCTCTGGCCAAATCGTAAAAATAACAATCCACTCAGAGGAGGACTAGCCTTGACTAGCTCTCTACGCTCAGCATCGCAGCACAGTCTCTCGTGCTCCTCAAGGAGGAGAAATTAGGGTCAGACGGGGACGGATGGCCCACACGTCGGTTTTTACGTGTGGGCTTTTTTTCGTGACGGGTCCTAACGGTAAGATTTTAACTTTTCATTGATCGTCCAATGACCCTCTCCTCGCATCTTCCATCAACTCGCACCAAACAAACGACTTACAGTTTATCCTTGACAAATAGTAACAATATGTTATATTGTTCTAAATGGATTCGGGCATCTGGCTGTCTGTGCCCGCGTCGCTTATGCGTCCCCGCCGCGCGGTCCTTCAAACCCCACCAAAATCTTTCGTCCGTTATAGTTTACCATTTTATAAAAATCGCCCTCCCCTAACCCATGCACAATCAACACTTCTACAACTGTTGATTCCACTCCATTTCAACTCCTCCAGAATCAGCGCTTACAAAAAACTGAAGAGGGGGTCCCTCCTTCCCGCTCCAAAGATTTGCAACTCGTTACTGCCTCCCTATTCGTCATTCCGAGCGAAGCGAGGAATCTGCTTTTTCTTGCTTCCGCCGCTGCCTTCTTACCTCATTGCCTCGTTACATCGTTACTTCTCGTCCCTGTGGGCGTGCATACGCACAGCAACGCCAGTAACATCTTTTCTTCTCAACTCGTCGCTCGCCACTGTTCCGGTAACTCCTTTCTCTGCCGCTCTTTCAGGTCACTCGCAACTCACTGAAAACCCATCCACTTTAACCTCTGCATTTGTCACTCTTGCGCGCCGCGTCAAGCATAAGTCCTTTGTCTGGCACTCTTACAAAAAACACCCGGGGTGGGGGTACTCCACTCTTTCAAGCCGCGGTGTCTCAAAATGATAGGATGGCTTTCGCGCTTCATGACCACTCACGTCCCAGTCCTCGTCGTCGGCGCCGGAATCTCCGGGCTGACCTGCGCCTACTATTTGCGCAAGTCCAGAATCGACGCCCAAATCCTCGAGGCAGCCGACCGCCCCGGCGGCGTAATCCGCTCCGAGTGCCGCGACGGCATCCTCCTCGAACTTGGCCCGCAAAGTTTCAGCGGCACCCCTCAGGTCCTCGATCTCTGCCGGGACCTCGGCATCGAAAGCGAATTGCTGGAAGCCCCTAGCCATGCGCCCAGATTCCTGCTGATCAACGGCCACTTAGAACCAGCACCTCTCAGCCCACCCGCCTTCTTCGCCTCTTCCCTTTTCAGTGCGGGCACCAAGTGGAGCGTCCTCCGCGATGCCGTCGGCCGCAGCGCTCCACCCTACATAGACGAATCCGTCGCCGAATTCACGCGCCGCAAATTTTCCGCCGAACTCCTCGACAAACTCGTCGGCCCCTTCGTTTCCGGCATCTACGCCGGCGACCCGGAAAAATTAAGCCTCCGCGCGGCTTTCCCTCAACTCTTCGAGGCCGAACGATCCGCAGGCAGCATCATCCGCGGCATGCTGCGGGCCGCAAAATCCAAACCCGGCCCAAAACAACGACCAACTCTTCAAAGCTTTCGCGATGGAAATGAAGCGCTCGTCAAAGCGCTTGCCGCAAATCTCGGACCGGCCCTGCGCTGTGGAGTAGAAGTAACCACGATTCAGAACAGCGGCGCGGGAAGCCCGCAAGCAGGCAAACCATTTGTGGTGGAAGCCATAACGGCTGCAGGCGCCGAGAACATACTCGCCGACCGTCTCGTTCTCGCGGTTCCAACCTATGTTGCTGCGAAACTCCTCCGCCCAGAAATCGCATCTCCGCTCGGAGAAATCGAATACGCTCCCCTCGCCGTCGTTTCGCTCGGATACCAAAAGCAGGATGTAGGACATTCACTGGATGGATTTGGATTTCTCATTCCACGCTCGGAAGGGGTCCGCACGCTCGGAACCGTCTGGAATTCGTCGCTCTTTCCCAATCGCGCCCCTCAGGGCTCCGTTTTGCTCACAGGCTTTATTGGCGGCGCGACAGATCCTCAAGCCACAATGCTCTCCGCCGAAGAGATAAGCGCCATCGTTCATCGAGAAATTGCACCAATTCTCTCGATCCGCAACCAACCAACATTCTCTAACGTTGAGATCTACCGGCGAGCTCTGCCCCAATACAACGTCGGCCACACCGCGCGCATCGCCAATCTCGAGCGAGAATCTTCTGCTCTTCTAAACATCAAGCTTGTGGGAAACTATCTCCGCGGACCAGCCATCGGCACTTGCATCGAACAAGCCCTTGCGGTGGCGGACGGAATTCGAGCTAGCGTTTCGCACGCAAGCTCCGGCTGACCACGACGGTCATCCGAACCGCCGTTTCCGCCGTATAGTCTTTGAGGAGAGGAAGAAGCCGACACTCGTGTTCCTGGCGGCTTTCACAAGCAGCGGTCCCCGCGAAGTGTCGCCTGATGCGACGCTGCTGTCGCGCCTTCTTCACAAAGACGTGAGCGCCTTTGAACAGCTCTACGATCGCCACTCGCGCCTCGTCTACGGCCTGGTCCTGCGCATTCTCCAGCAGGCCTCGACTTCCGAAGAAGTCGTCCAGGATGTCTTCCTTCAGCTCTGGCGCAACGCCGGTCAATACGACGCGGCGCGCGGCCCTTTTGTTCCCTGGCTGTGTACCATGGCGCGCAACCGCGCCCTTGATCACCTTCGTCTGAAGAGCGAACGCCAGCGCCGCCGCGAGGATCAACCCGACGAACTGCCGAGCGTCGTTGTTGCTCCTGAGTACGAAAAGGCTCTCGACGAAAAGCGCCTCGCCGAACGCGTCCGCACACTCATGGCTTCTCTCACGCCGCAGCAGAAAAAGGCCATCGAGCTTGCGTATTTTGAAGGTCTGAGCCATTCGGAAATTGCGGCGGCCTTGAAAGAACCGCTCGGCACAGTAAAAAGCTGGATAAGAAACGGTTTGCTTCGCCTGAAAGAAGGATTGCAGGCCACAACGTGAAAAACTGCGACCAATTCCGTGAGCTGATCGAAGCCTACGCTCTCGGTGCGCTCGATCCCGAGGAACGCGCCGCGCTCGAAGTGCATCTGGCGACTGGTTGCGCCGACTGCGCCAAGGCTGTTGAGGAAGCGCGCTGGCTCGTCTGCCAACTCGCCTACACGGCTCCCGAAGCTGCTCCCTCGGACATGCTCAAAGGCCGCCTGATGCAAACGGTCCGCGCCGAAGCGCAATCCCAAGCGAAGCCCCATATCATTCCCACCAAAACCGTTATTCCTTTCTGGCTTTGGGCAGGCGTTGCCGCGCTCCTGGTCTTTTCGATTTACTCCGCTTGGAACACCCGCCGACTTGTAGGGGAAATTCGCGAGGCCAATGAACGCGCCGCCGCGCTAAACATCGAACGCCAAAGAATCGAGGAACAACTCGCCGATGCCAAGCGCGAGGCCACCATCATGATGGATCCCAATTCCCACAAAATTGCTCTCTGGGGGGAACACGCTCACCCCGAAACGCTGGAAGCCAAATGGCATTCCCAACTCGGCGTATGCATCATGGGCGAAAAAGTTCCGATGCCCACGGCCAATCACGTGTTGCAGGTGTGGTTCATTCCAAAGAAGGAAGGCGCGCCGCCCATGCCTTCGGCGATGGTGCGCCCCGACGCCAACGGGAAACTGATGCTTTACGTTTCCGCCCCGCCCGAGTCCATGGACAATACGAAAGCTATTGCTATTACCGAAGAGCCGGCCGGCGGCAGCGGTTGGCCCACGACTCCCATCCTTTGGTCCGGCAACGTCACCTAACCCTGAACAAATTTTCAGCTAACAATATGTCTCTTTCCGTAGCGCAACGCGAGCCGCACCTTGCGCCGTTTCGCCGCCTCTCGGAAGCGCTGTCTCTCCTCGGGAGTCTTCAAAATCAACGGCGCTACAGGCTTGGGAAGCCTGGTGTGTTCATCGATCGCTACAAACGTGACATACGCCGACGTCGTGTGCTTCCGCTCCTCCGTCATCGCGTTTTCCGAATAGACCTCGACGCCAACTTCCATCGATGTTCGAAATACGCGGTTCACTTGCGATTTCAAATTCACGATCTCACCCAGATTTACGGGGTTGCGAAAATCGATGTAGTCCACCGATGCTGTCACTACGTAACTGTTCGAATGCCGATGCGCCGCCATCGCGGCTACCATGTCCACCAAATGCATGACCTGCCCGCCGAGGAGCTTCCCCAGAGGGTTCGTCTGCGCAGGCAAAACGATTTCCGTCATCTCCGACCGCGACGCGCTGACGGGCTTGCCCTTTAACGCGACTTCCCCGCTCATTTCACTCTTCACCAGCTGCTTGCGTTTCATTCGTTCCCCGTTCCTCGGCTGCTTTGGGACGCAGTCTCTTTCCCCGTATAATACGGGAGCACACCATGTCCGACCAAAAGAAAACCCGCCGGCAGATGCTCGAAGAGTTCGTCGCTAAAAAACCCGACGATGCCTTCTCCCGCTACGGTCTGGCGATGGAGTGCATGAACAGCGGCGACCCGAGCGCCGCCGATGGCCACTTTCGCGTCCTCGTGGAGCGTAACGCCGACTACATCCCTGCATATTTAATGTATGGACAGCTTCTGGCGCGCGAATCACGGAACGAAGAAGCCCGCCAAGTTCTTTCGAACGGCATCGCCGCAGCGAATAAAAAGGGCGACCAGCACGCCCGCTCCGAAATGGAAACTCTCCTCGGCGAGCTTTCCTGACAGCACGCATCTAAAACTTCCAAGGGAATGAACGATTTTCGAGGCCGCCGAAAAAACCTGTTTCAAATTGGCCGCTGCGCTATTCGTATCGCAGCGCAACCACGGGATCGACTCGCGTTGCGCGGCGCGCAGGAATGTAACTCGCCAGCAGCGCCACCAAAAATAGAAACAGCGCGACCTCGACAAATGTTGCCGGATCGGTCGGCGTCACGTGAAAGAGAAAACCCTTTATTAGCCGGGTTAGCGCGAATGCACCCGCGGTGCCCAGCGCGATTCCAAGCAGTGTGAGTCGCATTCCATTGCTCAACACCAGCCGCAACACACTGGACTGTCCTGCTCCCAGCGCCATGCGCACACCGATTTCGTGGGTTCGCTGCGCGACGGTATTGGACATCACTCCGTAGATGCCCAGGCTGGCTAGCACCAGAGCCAGTCCCGCAAACAAACTGAGCAGCATCGTTCGAAGTTGCGGCTGCGCGACGGCTTGCGCCATCAATCGCTCTCCAGTGGAGATATCCCCAACCGGCTGGTCTTTGTCCACGGATGCCACTTGTCTCCGCACCGTCGCAGCCACTTGCGAGGTATCGGAATCCGAACGCAGGAACAGATTCATGTCCGCCCAACTCATCTGCGTATAGGGTTCGTAGACGGTCATCGTCCCTGCCTCGCCAAGACCATCGTCCTTTACATCACCGACGACGCCCACAATTTCGCGCCATATCGGCACTCCGCCGGGCGCGCCGATCCCGATATTGATCGTCTGCCCGATGGGATCCTTATCATGGAAAAATTGGTGTGCGATCGCCTGGCTGATGATGGCCACGCGGGGGGTACCAACCGAATCCTCCCTGGTGAAATACCTTCCAACCAAAAGTGGGATTCCCAACGTATGAAAGTAATTCGGACTGACCACGTAATAGCCTGCGGAAGGCTGGTCCGCCGGCGAAAGGGCTTGCAGATCTTTCGTCATAAACGCAAAGGAGAGGTTCGATCCCTCCATGGGATTGCCGCTGGCCGCCGCCACTTCTCCGACACCTTGCACGGATTGAATCCGCTGGAGCAACTCATCAAAGAACTGAATCTTTTGCGCATCCGTCGAGTACTTCGAGCGCGGCAGCGAAATATCCGCGGTCACGACGTTTTTATACTGAAAGCCCGGATCAACCGTTTGCAGCCGGAGAAAACTCTTTAACAGCAGACCCGACCCAACCAAAAGCACGAGCGCCAGTGTTGTCTCCAAAACCACGAGCGCGCTGCGCACTCCATGGCGACTCGTGCTGGACGTCCGTCCGCCTTCCTTCAGAGTCTCGGCGGGCGCGCCCCGCGTGATTTGTAGCGCCGGTGCAAAACCAAATAGCAGCCCGGTCAAAACCGCCGCTCCTGCGGCAAAAGCCAGCACCGGCAAATCCAAACTAATACTCGCCGCACGCGGGAGATTGGAAGGAGGTAAGGTCCGCAGCGCACGAATCGCCCACTCGGCCAACAACAGTCCGATACCCGTGGCAATCCCACTCAGCAGAACGCTTTCTGTCAACAATTGTCGAGCAATACGCAGCCTGCTTGCACCAAGCGAAAAACGAATCGCAATTTCCCGTTGACGCGCGGTGGCTCGCGCCAAAAGAAGATTCGCAACGTTGGCGCACGCAATCAACAACAGAAATCCAACTGCCCCAAACAAAACCAGAAGCGTCGGCCGAACGTTTCCGACAGTCGACTCATTCAACGACAGCAGCTTTGAAGTCCAACCGGTGTTCGTGCGCGGATATTGCTGCTCGAGCCGCTTCGAAATCCCAACCATCTCCGCCTGCGCTTTATCGATGCTTACATCCGGCTTGAGCCGCGCCATCACCCGCAAATAGTGAGCGCCCCTGGCCCCAGGCCTCAAGGCGTCTGCGTCAAACTCCGAAGGCAGCCACAAATCCACACCGCGCGGAAACTGGAAGCCGTTTTGCATCACGCCCACGACGCGATACGATTCGCCATCGAGGGTCAAAGATTTTCCAACAACCAGCGGGTCACTTCCGAAGTGCCGCGTCCACAAGCCATAGCTGAGTACGACCACGCTCGCTTTGCCCAGGACATCGTCTTCCGGCAAAAACGTTCGCCCTATGGCAGGCGTAGCCCCCATCACCGCAAAAAAAGACGCCGACACACGCGCGCCGCTCAACCGTTCCGGTTCCGGGCCTCCAGTGTAGTTGAAGCTTCCTCGGGCTATCGATGCCATGTTCTCGAAGGCGGTCGACTCCTTTTTCCAGTCCACGTAGTTCGGCGGCGAAACAGCGAATTGCGGAAATCCTCTGCTGGGATTGCTCTCCACGACGAGGACGATGCGGTCCGGATCGTTGTAAGGAAGCGGATTCAACAGTACAGCGTGAATCACGGAGAAAATCGCAGTGTTAGCGCCAATCCCAAGCGCGAGCGTCAAGATGGCGACCATTGCAAAACCCGTGCTCTTTCGCAGCATTCGCAAGCCGCAGTGCACGTCCTGCCAAAGCGACTCGATAAAGGTGAGGCTATTCATGCGGTAAATCTCCTCTCGGATTTGCGTAGGATTGCCCAGCTTTCGCCTCGCGGCATATCGCGCCTCTTCTGGCGTCATGCCTCTGGCGAGGTTTTCGTCAGTCTCGATTTCGAGATAAGTTTGCAGTTCGCGCTCTCGCTCCTTATCCCAGCGCTCGCGGCCGAAGAAACGGGTCCATCCCATGGCACTACTCCTTCGCCGGGCGCAGGACGCGGTTGATCGCGCCCACTAGTTGGTCCCAGCGGCTGGTTTGCTGGGTCAACTGCCGCCGGCCCGCGGCGGTCAACCGGTAATAGCGCGCTTTGCGGTTGTTTTCGGAGGTCCCCCAGAACGAGGCGATCCAGCGGCGGTCCTCGAGCCGATGAAGCGCCGGATAGAGCGAGCCATGTTCGACTTGCAAGACCGCGTCCGAGCGATGCTCGATGACATGGGCGATGGTATGGCCGTGCGCCGCGCCAAGGACCAGCGTTTGCAAGATCAGCAGGTCCAGCGTGCCCTGAAGTAAGTCCGCCTGTAGGGGAGGTGCGCCTCGTTTTGCCATGCAGCCGTCTATACTCCCATAGATGATCTACTACAAGACCATTTCTCCCACGCTTAGACGCACACTATGCGGGAAAGTCGCCACCCGGGCTGAAAATCGTCCTCGGTAGACAATCTATGGGATAGCCAAAATGAGCCCGCATGCCGGCGCGCCTCCTCAGCACACTTCCCTGCCGTCTGGTATGATTTGACCCAGGAACAATGCGGCCTGATCGCATTCCGCTCTTTCCACTGAACGTCGTTCTTCTCCCCGGCGCAGACCTTCCCCTGCACATCTTCGAGCCGCGTTATCTCGAAATGGTAGACCGCTGTTTGAAGGAAAAGTCGGAGTTCGGCGTTCTCCTGGCGCTCCCTAAGGGGGTTGCCAGGGTGGGTTGTACTGCGGAGATCATCGAGGTCGCAAAGCGCCATGAGGACGAAACCATGGACATTTTGACGGTGGGGCGAGAGCGCTTCCGTGTCATCGACTTCTTCGAGGAAAATCCCCTCGCAGAGGGGCAGGTGGATTATCTCGAAGATCGCGACACGGCCACGAACCCATCGATGCGCCGGGAGCTTCTCGAACTTTACGAAACCTGCCACACTCTGATCTTTGAGGACTATCCGAAGAACACTGGCAGCGACGAGTCCACCCAACTCTCGTTCGTTATCGCGGGGACTCTGCCGTTGGATTTGCTGTTGAAACAGCAAATCCTGGAGTTACGGTCGGAATTGGATCGGCAGGAACGCCTCGTCGGGTATCTTCGCGAGTGGGCGCCGCATCTACAAAAGACAGGCGTTCTGCGCCAGCGCGCCGGTGGCAATGGACACGGATTGAATTAGCACGGGTTGAATTAACATGGTGTGTGCCCCGACTAGATCGGGACGCGGAACGAGGCCTCATGACGGCAAGCGCATCTCTATTATCTTCTGGACATCCGAAACCCCGAACTCTGGGCGAACTCAAGCGCATCCCGGACTTCGACGCGCGCACCATCTCTCGCTCGGTGAAAAACGAGATGCGCCAGAACCTCTTGCGCATGATCGAGAAGAACGAGCCGCTTTTCCCCGGCGTGCACGGCTACGAAGACACGGTCATCCCACAGATCATTAACGCTCTGCTATCTCGTCACAATTTCATTCTTTTGGGCCTGCGCGGGCAAGCCAAGAGCCGCATCCTTCGCGGCTTGGCCCAGTTCCTCGATCCGGAGATTCCCGTGGTCGTCGGTTGCGAAATCAACGATGACCCACTGCGTCCCATTTGCCGAGCGTGCCGCGAGAAAGTGGCAGCCGAAGGCGACAACACGCCGATCGCGTGGATGCCGCGCGATCAACGCTACGTGGAAAAGCTCGCTACGCCCGATGTGACCATGGCCGACATCATCGGCGACGTCGATCCCATTCGCGCCGCGCGCGGTGGCCGCGATCTTTCGGATGAATTGACCATTCATTACGGATTACTTCCACGCGCCAACCGCGGCATCTTCGCCATCAACGAACTGCCCGACCTCGCCGGCAAGATCCAGGTCGGTTTGTTTAACATCATGCAAGAGGGCGACATTCAGATTAAGGGTTACCCGCTTCGCCTGCCACTTGACGTGCTCATCGTTTTCACAGCGAATCCAGAGGACTACACGGCGCGCGGGAAAATCATCACTCCGCTGAAGGATCGCATCGGCGCGGAAATTCGCACCCACTATCCTTCTACACTTGAAGAAGGCATGGCGATCACTGCGCAGGAATCGTGGGTCGCACGCGATGCCATACGCAAGGTCGAAGTCCCGGCCTACCTTAGAAACGTGGTGGAAGAGATTGCCTTTCAGGCGCGCGACGACAAGCGCGTCGACCGCCGTTCCGGTGTCAGCCAGCGGCTTCCCATTACCACTCTCGAAAGTCTTGTCAGCAGCGCCGAACAGCGGGCCGCACGCACTGGCGAAAAGTCCTCGGTCGCGCGGATCGCCGACGTTTATTCCGCGCTTCCCGCCATTACCGGCAAGCTTGAACTCGAATACGAAGGGGAGCTCAAGGGCGCCGACACTATCGCTCGTGAACTGATTCGGACCGCGGTCGGCCGTGTCTTCAGCAAACATTTTGCCGAAGTGAATTTTCAGCCGGTTATTCAGTGGTTCGAAATCGGCGGCGAACTAAAGCTGCCCGAGCTCGCGTCCACTTCCGATCGTTACCACCAGCTCTCGAAAATACAAGGTTTGATGGAACATATCGGGCGGCTTGGCGTCCAAGACCGCAAAGAGGCTGGCGCAGCTGCCTCCGCCGCGGAAATGATCCTCGAGGGTTTGTGGGCTCACCGCAGAATCGGGCGAAGCGAGGAACGCGGCTTTTATGCGGACAAGCCAAAGCAGCAGACGGAGCAGCGCGAAAATCCCGGCCGGCCGCCGCGGCGCCAATTTAATTAATGACCTGATGAAGGGTCGTCATTCGGAGAAGCATTGCGACGAGGGATCTGGTTTCTATGACGAGAACGCGTAAGGAACACCAGCTATGAAATTCATCCGCTACGGAAAATACGTCGGCGAACCAGCCGACGCCGTCGATCTCGAAGAACTCGTCAAGCGCATGGGCGATTTTTTTCTGCAAAGCGGCTTCGAATCGCAGTTTTACGGCGTCTCGCAGATGGATCCCGACCGCTCGATGGAAGCTCTCCGCGAAGCCATCCTTCGCGCGCTTCAAGAGGGTGATCTGCTTCCCGAAGACGCCATGAGCGAAGAGCTCCGCGAAATGCTGCAAAATCCCGACGCGCAAAACAATCAAGCCGTCAAAGATCTCCTCGAAAAGCTGATGGAGCGGCTTGCGCAGGAAGGCTTTATTAATCCGCAGCAGCCGCCGCAGGTAACGCCGCCGCCGCAAACTTCGGCGCGCGGCCAGCTTGGCCAGCCGCACGAAAAGCCACCGGATGCGCGATTCGAAATTACAGACAAGACCATCGACTTTCTCGGGTTCAAAACTTTGCAGGATCTTCTCGGTTCGCTCGGCCGCAGCAGCTTCGGCCGGCACGACACGCGCGACCTTTCGACGGGTATCGAGTCCGGCGGCGTCTCCAGACCGTACGAATTTGGCGACACGATGAATCTCGACGTCAGCGAAACGCTTTTCAACGCCGTCCGCCGGCAAGGCGCAAAAGTCCCTATCGACATGGCGTACTCCGACCTGATGGTTCACCAGTGCGAGTATCACAGCTCCTGCGCCACGGTCGTTCTTCTCGATTGCAGCCATAGCATGATTCTCTACGGCGAGGACCGGTTTACACCGGCGAAGCGCGTCGCGATGGCGCTGTCTCATCTCATTCGAACGCAGTATCCCGGCGACACTTTGAGCCTGGTTCTCTTTCACGACAGCGCCGAAGAAGTTCCTCTTGGCGAACTCGCGCGCGTACAGGTTGGTCCGTATTACACCAACACGCGCGAAGGCTTGCGACTGGCGCAGCGCATTTTACTTCGGCAGAAGAAAGATATGCGCCAGATCATTATGATCACGGACGGGAAGCCTTCCGCGCTCACGCTTGAAGACGGCCGCATCTACAAAAACGCTTTCGGCTTGGATCCGTTCGTCGTCGGGCAAACACTCGAAGAGGTCAACAAATGCAAGCGCGCCGGGATCATGATCAACACGTTCATGCTCGCGAGCGACTACAGCCTAGTCCATTTCGTCCAGAAAATCACGGAAATGTGCCGCGGCAAGGCCTACTTCACCACGCCTTACACGCTGGGGCAATACTTGTTGATGGATTACATGCAGCGCAAAACCAAGCAAATCCATTGATCCTGGTTTCCGTCACTATTCTTGAGAGCACGCGGCCATTTCATAAAAACTGCTATCATTTTTTATGCCCATCCAACGCTGCCCACAGTGCGGAAGAGAGTTTGATAGCAATTTCGGAGGTTCACCAGCTTCGCTGAACTGTCCGGAGTGCGAGGACCGCCTGGCGCATATGGCGCGCGTCGGGATCCCCACTTCTGGGCGGGCTCTCGTTACGCCTTCCTTCCCTATCACCACAGGAATTATTGGATTGAACGTATTGGTGTTCGTCATCATGGTGCTGCGCGGCGTATCGCCCTTGCTTCCATCGCCGGAACAGGCGATTGCCTTCGGAGCGAACGTCGCTAGCCTCACGTTCAACGGGCAATGGTGGCGGCTGCTCACCAGCATGTTTGTGCACTTCGGTATCGTTCACATCGGACTCAACATGTGGTGCCTATGGAATTTGGGCCGCGCTGCCGAACAGTTGATGGGACGCGCTTCTTACCTGCTTGCTTATTTCGTGAGCGGAATTTTTTCCAGCATTGCGAGCGTATATTGGCATCCTATGGGGGCGAGCGCAGGAGCGTCTGGCGCGATTTTTGGAATGGCCGGCGTGCTCGTTTCCTACGTTTATTTGAAGAAGACGCCGTCCCACCTGACAATCAACAAAAAAATGCTGGGGAGCCTGGGCACATTCATTGCCTACAACCTGGCGTTTGGAGCGCTTCCGGGGATCAGTAACGCCGCGCACATCGGCGGCCTCGTGATGGGCCTCGCCGTTGGAGCGGCGCTGCCCGCTGCCGGAGCCAGCGAGCCTGAGCGCCGCACGCGGCTGTCTCTGGTTGCCATTTTCTCCGCGGTCGTGCTGGCCGGCTCCGCCATCGCCGCCAAAAAACTTACAAAAGATGTGACCCAACTTTCCAGCGCCGAGAACATGCAGGCCCAGAAGAAAACCGACCTAGCGCCGGCGCAAAGCCCGAATGACAGACGCCCGCAAGCCATCCTGGATCACGCCGCAAGACAGGAGCATTCATTCGCAGGGTCATTCATTCCAAGAGCGCTTCCTTTTCCGGGCGAGGACTGCGCTACAATTTTGTAATGACGATTTTGCAACGCACATTACGTTGGCTGGGAGCAAACAAAGAGATGACGCACATCGTGGCAGGAAATATGGCGCCGGGATTTTCCCTAAAGGGGCTGGACGGAAAAGGATATTCACTGCAAACGCTGACGAAACAGGGCCCCGTGGTGGCCGCGTTCTTTAAAGTTTCGTGCCCAGTCTGCCAATTCACTTTCCCTTTTCTGGAACGTATCTACAAGCGGTATGGCGGCGACGGCGTGACGTTTCTGGGGATCTCACAAGATGATGCCCGCGCAACGAAAGACTTTGCCAAAGAATTCGGTGTCACCTTTCCGATGCTGCTTGATGAGAAGCACAACGGCTACCCTGCTTCGAATGCGTATGGTCTTACCAATGTCCCCACGATTTTTCTGATCGAGACGGACGGGAGCGTAAAAATCAGTTGTATGGGTTTTGACAAAAAAAATTTGGAATCAATCGCCGCGGCTCTTGCCGAGCGCAAGAAAATCGCTGCAACGGTGCTTTTTCGTCCGGACGAATCTGTCCCTGCCCACAAGCCTGGGTGAGGCTCGAAGAACTAGGTCCGGTCCGGACCTAATCAGAAGAAACCGAACTCCGGTTTTATTCGGCTTCTTTTTCGAGCCACTTTTTCTTGTGCTTGGCTGGATGCTTCCGTTTATCGGCGATGACTCGGGTGGCCGCGGGCGCAATTCCGGAATTGCGGGCAGCTCGCCTTGCCTCCACGCCTGCATCCAGAATCTTCTTTTTGCGCCTTTTCATCGATTCCTTAGGCCCAAATATCAAATCAACCCGCTGTCGCGCTGAAGGAAGGCCAACGCATGCTAGAACGTGAATTGTACCTGCAAGTCGATCCGGCGGTTCGCCGTCGAAGACGCATAGGGCTGGCCCGCGAGCGAGTTCGCTTCGCCAAATAAGGGCGAACTCAAATTTCCAATCGGCGTCCCAAAGTTCACATTGTTGAATACGTTCCGTGCACTCACGCTGAACGTCAGATTGTAGCGATTGTTCGAAGAACCGCCACCGCCGAACATCCCGCCGCCTCCTCCGCCACCGCCGTGTCCCCCTCCCCCTGGGCCGCCCGGTCCGCGTCCAAACGTACCGCCGCTAGGCGCGCCGCCGCTCGCTACCGCTTCTTTCTTCTGTCCAAATCCGAACGTCTTACTCAACCTGAGGTTAAATACGAATCGTCCCGGCCCATTCGCGTGGTTGATGGGGATGGGCGTCTCCCCTGGTTGAGGAAGCGCATTAAAGCATCCGAAGGCGGTCTGAATAACGCCGGTTGGCGACCCCGCTCCGCAGGTGGCAAACGTGGGGCGCGTATTGAATTGCGCGTCGCCGTAGACATCCTGCCCCGTGGTGATATTAAACGGAATCCCCGAGCTCGCAATCAGGAAAGGGCTAAGCCGGAAACCGTACGGTACTCCGATTGTGCCACCGAAAAAAATACGCTGGCGAATATCAAATGAGGCTCGCCCGTAGTCCTCGCTGGGGTCGCTTGGGATGGAGGGAAAGAAATTCGCTCCAGAGGTGTCGCTGTTCGCATAATTCAGAGTGTAGTAGCCGAAGATAGAAAGGTCCGTGATGAGTCCGTGCGGCGTCGGAAGGCGCATGCTGCTATTAACGATGAGCTGGTTTTGTTTAAAAACGCCTTCCGACTGGTATGCATATTGAATCTGGCTAGGCGGAGGCGGCACGGGCTGCCCTGGCAGCACTGTAGGCGCATTGATGAAATTCGAATAGAACTGATGGTTGCCCCTGGCATTTAAATACGTGACGGAAAGGTTTGCAAATTTGGAAAGCTGCCGTTCCAGCGTCACGCCCGTCTGCATCGTGTAGGGAGTCCGCAGGTTGGGATTCTGTATATAAATGGCTTGCGTAGATTGGGCGGTGGTTGGAAAAAGCGGACTCGTGGGCGTCACCGTCACGTTTGGGTCGAAGAAAGTTGGGCTCTGGATCAGATATTGTTGCTGGATCAAACCGTTCTGCAACTGCTGCTGCAAAACCAGATTTTCCGTGAACCGGTCGTAAAAAATGCCGTACCCCAGTCGCAGTATGGTCTTTGCCGACTTATTCTTGCCGTTCCCATCGATGCCCCACGCGATTCCGATGCGTGGCGCAAAGTCGCCGTGGTCCCCCAGGTTGTTTTGCGTTTCGTAACGGAGTCCATAGCTCACGGTTATGTTTGGCCGGAACCTGTAGTCGTCTTGTGCAAAAAGAGAGCCATCAAAATAGTTGACGCGCGCGGCCGCTGTTCCCACTGTATTGTAGTTCAACGAATAGAAGCTGGCTCCGCCGCCTTGCAACTGGATCGCAGGGATGGTAAGGCCCTGTGAGAGTCCCATCAATGTAATTTGATACGCATCGATGCCGGAAATAGTGGGACAAGTCGCAGGAGGATTCGGCACATTGCACCCAAGGACCGTTGGATTGACACGCGAGCCAAACGAATATGCGCCATTGAAGCTGGAATTCGATGCAGTGTTGTCTATGGTATCCCGCACGCGGCCGCCGATTTTCAATGCGTGCTTGCCTTTTGTTATGTACGTGATGTTTTGCAGTTCGTACCGGTTCTGAGTATCAGTGTTTATTCCGCTCGTGTTGCCCCCAGAGACGAACGCTCCTGGCACACTTATCTCAGGCGTGGTGGTCAACGGATTTCCATTATTGCTTTCGTGAATATACTGAAATCGCGTCTCGTTGATTATTGTGGGGCTCACGGTCTGCGTATCGGTCACTTGCAGTGTATTTTCGACGTTTGTGGAATTGGTCGCCAACGAAGCAAGATTGAACGTACCGACGCCATCGCCGGTTTCCACATTGCGCCAATACTGGTAACGGACGCTCAAGGTATTCGTCGGCGTCAGCTGATAGTCGAGTCGTGGGCTCAAATTGAGCCGGGTCTTCGGATTGGGCACGGCATCGCTAAACGGTTCAATCGCAAATGTCGTGGGATTCACGATTTGCGCGCTGACCACGGACAAATCGGTGATGTCCCGCCGCTCAATGTTGAAGAAAAACGAGGCTTTCTTGCTCAGCGGTCCGCCCACATTGGCGCTGAACTGCGTAGTGTAGTAGCCAGGCGGCTGTGTTCCCGCTGTCAAATCCTCGAAAGGGTTCCGCGAGTTAAATCCAGCCGTATTCCCGGTGAGAAAAAATTGCCCGTGGTACTGGTCCGTGCCCGGCTTCGTCAGAATCTCGATCCGTCCGTAGCCCAGTTTGTCGTATTCCGCCGAGAAGGGATTTTGATTGATGCGAATCTCTCGAATCGAGGCTTTCGGCGGAAGCTGCCCCGCTGTGAATCCATCGATATAAATTTGACCGCCATTCGGACCAGCAGATGGCCCAGCAAGCGCCTGTAGTTCGGACTGCAGTTCATCAGGATCATCGGAGAGCGCTTCGAGATCCTTCCCCTGCATCACAATCGCGCCCGCGTTGTTCGCGGGATTTACGTCCACCTTTGTCGTCGTGTCCGTGACTTCGACCTTCTCCTCTTGCACTTCAATGCTCATCGATACATTTAACTTTTGCGCCTGCCCTGCAGCGATATCAACCCCTGGGTTCTCATAAGTCGTAAATCCCGGCGCAATCACTTTCACTCCGTATTTCCCCGGGGCCAATCCTGTTACTTCAAATACGCCATCTCGGTTCGTAGTCGCCGTAGTGGCCGCGCCGCTCGGTGTAGTCACAAGCACTGTCGCGCTCGTTACCGCCGCGCCCGACGGATCCGTCACCTGCCCGCGCAATGTTCCCGTAGCCGTCTGGGCTTGCCCTGCGTTCCCCACGGCGACCGCCAACAATAAAGCAGCGATGAAAACAACGAACCGACGAATAAACCCAAATCTCATTCCTTCTCCTGACTTAAGATCATTTTCGCAGCTTGCTCCCTTCAAGGCGCCGCATCTCCGCCCGGCGCTCCACTCATCGTCCACGGTGTCAGAATGCTGGATGCACCTGAAGCCTGGAGGAGAGGTTCAACACCTGCAAGCAGAGTGATCGCCGTCGCGCCACCCTCCTGCGTACCTTCCGTCGTCACGATCATGACTGCATCGCCCTTTTGCAAATCCGCAAGAGTCGCTGCGGGCATTCGGCTGAGCATTTGTCCTAGGTCGCCGCTACGCGCGCCTCCCGCCGATGCACCGGGCCGTCCTGCTCCTCCGGCACCACCAGCTTGGCCTCCTTGGCCACCAGATTGGCTACCCGCCGGCTTATCCGTGGGTTTTGCTGGCGCACTTCCCGATGCGGTCCCTGCGGTTCCGGCGGGTGCGTCAGCGGCGCCGCCCTTTAGCCTCAGTGCAATTCCTTGCGCAATCGGGGGACTCAGTTTGCGAAGCTGCGTATCTGCCGTAACTTTGACCGTGACGGGTTTCTTAGCCACAAGATCCATCACAGTAATCGTTCCCGCCGAGGCATCTATCGAGTTAACGGTGCCGGTTATATTGC
>Ga0210384_10000804_pt1 | contig 46009 bp, 41 predicted proteins | sample IncBWH2MmetaG_FD_160574 | JGI IMG/M metagenome (GOLD analysis project Ga0210384, IMG submission 160574) | Forest soil microbial communities from Barre Woods Harvard Forest LTER site, Petersham, Massachusetts, United States - Inc-BW-H-2-M | ecosystem: Environmental > Terrestrial > Soil >... | reverse complement strand
GCGATCTGGCTGTCTTGGATTGTTGGGCGCCGGCTCCGGAGGTTTATTTGCTGCCGGGCGATCTGGCTGTCTTGGATTGTTGGGCGCCGGCTCCGGAGGTTTATTTGCTGCCGGGCGGTCTGGCTGTCTTGGATTGTTGGGCGCCGGCTCCGGAGGTTTATTTGCTGCCGGGCGATCTGGCTGTCTTGGATTGTTGGGCGCCGGCTCCGGAGGTTTATTTGCCGCCGGACGGTCTGGCTGCCTCGGATTGCTCGGCGCCGATTCGGGCGGTTTACTTGTTGCTGCAGGGGGTCTATTCGTTTCCGGCGGTTTCGTAGCGTTATTCGGTGCTGCCGGACGGTCCGGCTGTCTTGGGTTGGGCGCTGGCTCGGGAGTTTTATTTGTTGCAGCAGAAGGCTTGTTGCCCTCCGGCGTCTTCGCAGCGTTGTTCGGGTTTGCCGGGCGTTCAGCCGGTTGATTTGGTGTCGCCGCCTTCTCAGCCGCATTCGGTGTTGCTGGTGTCGGACGACCCGCGGGTTGGCCGCTCGGCGGCTGACCTGGCCGGTTAGCCTGCGCCGCTTGTGGAGTCACCGGTTTTGCAGCCGGTGGTGCAATCTTCACAGGGGCGGCTGGGCGCGCGGCGGCGGGTTCTATCTGCCGCACTTGTGCTGTTGACAGCGGTTTGCCTCCATTGCTCTTGATTGCCTCTTGTCGTTTTTCGAATGGCGGAGGCGGCGGGGGTGGCGCGACCTTCGCAACCACCGCGCGTGTTTGCACGGCAGCCGGAGGTTTGGCAGCCGCCGCTGCTGTCCCAAGAACCGCTTGTTTGGCCGGCACGGCAGCAGGAGTGAAAGCCCTCACGGGCGCGCTAGCCACCTCGTGCTGATCCACTTTCACGGCATTCTTCGCAACGGGTTGCGCAGAGGTAAATGCCCGCGGAGTCGTCGCCGCTACCGCGCCGGGCACGCTTTGATTCACATACTTTACGTTCGTCACATTCACATTGTTGTTCACAACGGTTGTGTTGTAGTAGTTGTTCACCACCGTCGTGCTCACTCGGGTGTTCGATACGTTCACGTTGGTCACATAAGCCTGGCTCACGTGATATGACGGGACGTACACCTCGCGCGGGCCCAGCGGAAACCAACCGACGCTCACGCCTTCCGCGAAACCACCTCCGCCCACTCCAACGCCAATCGCGAAATGCGGGCCTCCGACCCAGGCTACTAACGCTGGCGCGTACACAGGCCTCACGTACGCAACACCTTCCGCTCGCGGGGGTGCTGGTACCCAACCCCACGCGCCTTCATAGGAGACCCATCGGCCGTAATGGAATGGTGCAAATCCCCAGGGCTCATCGTCCACCCAGGTGTACCCCCAAGGCTCAATATATGCCCAGTGTCCGTAGTGGTAAGGAGCCCAACCGGGGACGGAAGTGCGGGGGAACCAGACATTCCCATCAGGGGTTTGCCGCCAGGAACCATGATCGTCTAGGTCTTCATACCCCACCACGTCGCTGGAAACATATCGTGAGGACGCCGAGTTCTCCCAACGACGCTCGCGATTTCCAGCCCAGCTATCAAATTGGTCTTCCCGGTTGCCGTAGTCTTCGGAATTTGCGTACAACTGGTCCGTGCCGCTGAAAGTGTAGGAATCGTTGGGCCGCACAGTGTATGCGGCTCCTCCGCCCGTGACTTCGCCTTCGCCGCTGCGAATCTTAATGGCAGTTGCGTCTCCCGCCTCGTTCACCGTGATGCGGTACAGCCCGGGACGAAGCACCGAAAATGCCAGATTCGGAGTGTCAATCTCGTATGTCTCGTTATCGTCGAGGCGCCGTACTCGGACAAGTATGGTCCCCTCACTCAATTGAATTTGAGTGACGTTGTCACTCAAGTTCAAAAAGGAAAAACCGGTGTTATTCGATACATGAATCAGAGAACCATCAAGCTGCAGTTCAATGCGTCCGTCGCGGTCCGACCAGAGTTTGTCGCCCGTGGTAACAGGGCGGTTGAGTCCTGCCGTCACCCAATCATCCGTGCCGGCCGGCTGGAATGAAACTGAACCCTGGGCGTAGCCCAATCGCGCAACGCGCGACGGTGGGTCATCATCATCGGCCGCCGCCTGCGGCGCGATCGCCGCTAGCATTAAGGCCAGGCAGAACAGGCTGACTATTCTTACTGCAAAAGTTTTTACCATTGGCTTGTCTCTTCTCCTGAATTTGGATTAACTCCCCTCGGGTCTTGTGGCAGTAGAAATGACAATCAAAAGATAGCTTAAGAGAACTCCCTCAGCATACTGCTTCTCATACCTATTGTGAGGGAATACAGTGCAGGCAGTAGATACATCTCGGATTACACTTGACATTTCCGGGCTGCAGTTTGCCAGATCGCTGGCATACCTACTGTGCAATTTTGCACACTTTTTGGGCGCGGATCGCGTACCAGCGAATTCAATATGGGCGGCCTCGCGGAATAGGCCTTTTCTTGGAACGGGGGACTCACAAGCGAGAATTATAGTTTTTTGAAGCCGAGTCTGCGCCGCATCTCGAACTGACGCGATTGCGGACTCCGCAAGTGAGTTGGATCCCAGGGTTGCTGCAACCAGCGATACATGGGCGCCCACACTCGCGGCCAATCAATCGAAGCGAAGACTATCTGAGCTCGACGGTACCGCGCGGCAGCGCGTCGAAACGATTGACTCATTAGCTTATGCGAGGCAATTCTTTGGGCCCGAATCAGGTAAGCGACAGTGGAGAGGAGCCAAACTCGCCACTTTATACCCCAACCGCGCGGGAGAATTCGAAGGGAATGAATCTCCATGAGTAGTGTGGAGAAGCGAGGCTTCAAATGTTTTGGTTTTGCCTTCACTGCGCGGCGCAAATTTGTGCGATGCCTGGAAATAAGGCTACGAGCCCGCCTGGGTGACATCGCTATCTTTCCAGCCGCATTGACGGCCCGCACATTCGTAGCAACAGCGCGCGGCGCGGATATGCTCGCCATAGCACTGCTCGGCCTCACCGTTGGTGCGGGCGAAGTGAGAACAGTGCTCTGACCGTCCGAAGGGTTGGCCGTCTCGGCAACCTGTTCAAAACCCATCGACTGCTCCTCATTCAAAATCGGTGCATCATGCACAGCCATGGTGGAGGGCACACTCTTCATCACCACAACTGGAGCTCTTGCGCTACTTTCAAAGGCTTGGGTGGGTCCCTGCGGGCTTGGCAAACGCAGCCCAGGCGTGAAAACGTGCCCGCTCATGCGCTCCGGGTTCGCGTTACCCAATCTTGAGTGCAGGGTCTCCTGGAAATCTGTTCCCGGCGCGAAGGGCATGTTGCCGTCGAATTCAAATTCTCGCGCGACCTCCGCGACTATGTGCGCGGGTACCGGCTGCACATGATCCACATAAGTGTTAATCAATGAATGCTCGCACAGCAGATTTATGATGCGCGGAATGCCTCGCGAATAAAAATAGACAGCTTCCATCGCTTGAGAAGTGAAGATTGGCTTGCCATTGGCGCCGGCAATGTGCAGCCTTGCCTGGATATAACTGCGGGTCTCGTCAAGAGTAAGGGAGGCGGTCCTGCAACGAAGCGCAATCCGTTGTTTGATCTGCCGCAACTCAGGTCGTTCGAGGCGTAGTTCGAGTTCCGGCTGGCCTGCTAGCACTATCTGCAGGAGCTTTTCACGTGATGTCTCCAGATTCAGCAGTAGTCGAATCTCTTCCAGTACGTGAATCGGCAGGCCTTGCGCTTCGTCAACAATTACCACAGGACAATCGCCCGCGCGAAACCGCTCAAACAGCCATTGGTTCAGGCGCATCAACGCGTTGTCTCGTGATCCGGAATCACACGGCACGCCAAAATCAGCCAATATGTACTCAAACAGATGATTGACTTCCAGATGTGAATTAAAAATGAATGCAGTGGGCGTTTGCTGTTCGCGCAGCCAATCAAGCAGGCGGTGGATTAATGTTGTCTTCCCCGTGCCCACCTCGCCCGTCAGCAGAATCAGGCCCTTGCGGCTCTGAATCCCGTACGTCATCTGGTCCAGCGCTTCTTGAGTTTGCGGAGTCAGAAATAGAAAACGCGGGTCAGGGTTGACGTTGAAGGGATAGTCGCGGAGTCCGAAGAATTGTTTGTACATGTTCGTGCAGCCAGACCAGTCACAGAGCTTTTCGTCGCCTGAATTCGAGCAGCCTGGCTCATATAAAAACTTGACCCACGGCTGCGTTTCGGGTGGGCCAGGGCTAGGACTCAGCCGCACGCATGCGTTTCTTTCTCGTGCAAGCACTCTGCCAATTTACCTTCCCACAAAACAAAAGACTTCTTTGAGCGGCACGAATATAGTTGGCGAACTCGCTTCGCTTTTTCGACACAATATTACCTATTTGGGCGAATTTCACCCGCGCATCGAACGCGCTGCAATGTTTTTTCTTGAAACGAATGCGCGCAGTACTAAAGGATTTTCCCCAGTGAATCTAGGGTCATCCCTGAGTTGTCACTGTCAATTATCAATGAAAGTATGCGATGGAGCGGGAATGTAAACAAACCAGGGCTGGGGGACACGATGTCGGCACGAAATCTGCATCGGGGAAATGGCCGTCAAATTAGCAAGCTGAGCGTATGTCCGCCAATCCCAATTTCAGCCCGCAGAACGCTTCCGGTCGCCGGCCTTACCGCCCCTTCTGATCAGGGCTTGGAAGGATCCCTCTCCTCAGCTTTGCTTGTTGCCGATAAGGAGCTTGGTGGCATTGTCCATGAGGTTGACGAGATTTCGAGAGTGCTCAGTCTGGACGCCGAAGACACGCGGGGCTTGCGTGGCGCTGTCCACCCCGCCGTGTGGAGCGCCGTTCGTCAGGTGATTGTCGAGAGAGAGCTTCGCTACCTGGCCCTTACCGACGACCTCACCTGCCTTTATAATCGGCGCGGTTTTTTTGCCTCAGCTACCCAGCAACTGAAATTGGCGCGCCGGAATGGCCAGAGTCTGCTGTTGTTGTTCTGCGACGTGGACAATTTAAAACAAATCAACGATTCCTACGGACACAGGGAAGGCGATTTGGCGCTGGTGCGCACAGCAGACGCGCTGGAAGAGGCCTTCCGTGATTCCGACATTTTGGCGCGTTTGGGCGGCGATGAATTCGCAGTCTTGGCGCTGGAAGCTTCCACGCAACACGAAGGAGCACTGCTTCGCAGATTGAAGAAGAGTCTGAAGAAAGCAAACTCAAATGAATCTCGCTACGACTTATCGCTCAGTATCGGAGTAGCAAGATTCGATCCACAGCGGCCGATTGCGCTCGGCGATCTCATGGACCAGGCGGATCGAAATATGTACGAGCAAAAGCGAGCGCATTCCAGAGTTTGCATCGCCACACGATAGGGCACACCTGCCCTCCCTGAAGATCGGCGGTGTCTGGCATTTCTCCGCGTCGGCCGTTCCGTTCCCTTCCTACCGCAGCGAATTTTCTAATCTGTGGCCGCTAGACCTTCTTTCAGTCTGCCCACGCCTGGTACATGCAACCTCGCACCCACTCCCAAATAAAAAGGCCGGGCGCTCAGGCCCGGCCCTTGAAACTGGGAATTGGTTGCGGGGGTTGGATTTGAACCAACGACCTCCGGGTTATGAGCCGCAAAAACAATTAGCCCGTCTTTGCCTCTCAATGATTTAGGTGGGTCCTGTTACTTGGTGTTCGGTGGTGTTTCAGCGTGTTCTGTTCCCGGTTTGTTCCCCGAGGTGTTCCCAGAATTGCGGGCTCGAGGAGTCAAGCAAGAAGAATGTTCGGGTTGGTTTCCATTAGCATGGATTTTCTGCGCTCGTCCGCTTTCGCATTCTTGACCGCCGTGTAGGCCACGTATTGGCAAAAGTCAGCCCACGCTTCCGGTACCAGTCTCAGGTCCTTATCGGGCCGGCGTCATGAACCGCTTTGATTTCGTATGCGACGGGTAGTAAGTCAGCCGATCACATCGGTGACCCAGACGGAATGGCCATAGGTGCTCAGGTAGAGCAACGGTGGATTCTGTTGGCTATAGTTGTAGCGCAAATCGGCGCAGTGAGGTCGTTTGGGCAGGCCCGTTGACGCGTTCTTCCAGGTCAGACCATCATCGCGCGTGACAAAAACCTTATCGTCAGTACAGGTCCACGTCCTGCTGTACCCATCTCTTGCGAGCCCGTAGTAGGCCCCTCCGGGCAGCCCGGCGTCCGCGGTTTTCCAAGCTGATCCGTCGAAGCGCAGGACGTGACTGCCATCATTGGAGTTAAAGGTGGCGAAGGCTAGCGACGCGGAGGCGAATACGATGCGATCCACGGAACCCTGGGGTGTTCCGGGCGGTAGAGACACTACGAGCTGCTGCCCCGAAACTGGGCCGTTGGGCGAGAGCTTGATTAGGAAGAGTCGTCCCGCGCTCGTGCCAGCAAGTACGCTTGTCCCATCGTCAAGCGTGGCAAGAGCCGAGATTTCATCGCCTGGGGCATCACTGGTAACATTCGCAATTTTCTCCCAGTGCAAATCGTCCCCGGTACTCTCGGCAAAGAGGCCGTAGACCGTTTGCAGCCCGGACGCACTGCCGTACTCGGACGTCGTCTGACCACGGGCGACCGCATACATCAACTGCCCAGGCTTGTTCCTATAGCTGGGCGCAGCTACTGGATCCACTGCGTGCGCGAAAAGACCTTTCTTGTCGCGGGCGCTCTCCACCCCGATCGGCACCTCGTTTCCTCGCGCGAAGTCGGTCGGAATATCCGACCGAAGCCGGTATGATTGTGCGATGACCTGTCCACCACTATTACGGGTACCGAGCAACTGCCCGGTGGCGAGAACTGCCACCCAACCTCCATCCGCTCCGTCCAACTGCACCCAGGGGGTTACATTTGGGTTGTTCCCGGGCCGAAGCACGCAGTAGACATTGCTATTATCTTGGAGCCCAGAGGCCAGAAAATTGTCGCGAACTGAAAGTGATCCCCAGAAGTTGCGAGGAATAGCGCAGTAGCACTCCAAATTAGCGAGGTAGCGATTGAAGCTAGAATCAAAACTCCTGCCACCGTCAGCAGTGAAAATCACACCACCATCTGAGCAGATATAGAACGTGCTATTTGTCCGATCAGTACTGTCAAAGTAGAGGCCGTGGACGTCGTCGTGCATCTCCGGGCCGCTTAAGTTTGTGAAGGTCTTGCCGGAGTCCGTCGAAAGGAATGTGCCGTGCTGCCAGCCGATCAGCACCGTCCTCCGATCATTGGCCTGATCCGTTGGACCAACCGCAATGCAGTTGTTGTAGTTACCTTGGGAACCCGCGTGGTCCGAAAGTGGCTGACCATTCAAAGTGGGTTGCAGGTTTGTCCAGTGGATGCCCCCGTCCGCTGACCCGAGAACCGCGTAAATAAGCTGATTATCTCCTGCGTTGGCGCTCACCGCATACATCGCCAACGGGTTCTGGAGACACGAGGCCAAGGAGGTGCGACCCATGCCTTGGGAGAACCTGATTAAGCTCTGGGGAGGTGCCTGGGGCATATTTGCATCGGGCACCTGAGTTAACAACAGACTGAGATCGCCAGAAATTGGGTTACTGGACCATTCACCATAGAAGATCCCATAAAGGCCGGTCTGGAGGTTCGCGCCCCAGGCAGCGACCACGATCCGGTCGTTTGGGCCGAGGGCAAGCCCGGAGTAGCTCCCCCCGGCTGGGAAATCATGACCGTTCGCCTGCTTGTTGACGCGGTGCCATTGGTAAGGGCCGCCTGGCTGGGGAATTTTCGACCAGAAGATGCCGCCGTCCGAAGCGACGATCACCCGGCGGGGACTCCCGCTAGTGACCGCGATCTTGTAAATGTTGCCAGCGCCGGGAAGTAAGGTATCCCGCCAACCCACGAGATCCTCGGTTTCGTACAGCACCCCTGGGCTGGTTCCGACGTACACGTGATTTGGGCTGTGAGGCCCTTGGCAGAGGCAGGTGACGGTATTGGAGTCCCAGTCGTCAGTCAGTGGCTCTGCGGCAACAGGGGAGGCGTGGACGCTGCCAAGCCGCTCAGCCCGCCAGACGCCCCCCGTGTCAGTCCCGATCAATAGGGCGCCTTCATTCTGACCGCCAAGCACAAGGACATCATTAACGTGGCCTGCGTACCAAGCGCCCCCCATGGGGTCGGCCCCGGCTAACGGCTGTCCGTGGATTCCAAACGGGTTCGCCAGCACCCAAGCAGCAGTTACGTCGAGCGCCTCGACAGTAGCGGTGACCGGGATGGTAGCCGCAACCGCCGATCCCGAACTCATGATCTCGATGTCAGCCGTGAAGGGTACTCCAGTCGCTTGCCCCGGAGCGTTGAAGAAAACCCCTACGCCCACGGTCTGTCCAGGGGAGACTGGCAACGGCGTGCTACCGTCGCCACTTGCCATTTCGACCAGAATCCATCGGACCGGACGAATTTTGCCTGGCCTTGGCGGAACATCACTGGTGTCGTCAACCTGAACGTCGTAGACACCCAGAACGAATCCCGTGAACAAGCCGCCCGAATGGTCGTTGAATCGCGCCGTGACGTGTCCGGCAGTTTTCCAATTACAGACGCCGGCCATGCCGCCGGGATTCTCACCGGGCGCCACAAGCCCGAAGTCGAGAACGCTGGGTAACAAGCAAGGAATGGTTTTGCCAGTTAGACCCATTGGGCACCGCCTCGTAGTTGGGATGAGGAAACAGGAATTTCCGTTTTAGCTTCCAACAGCCCGACACTATACAACCCGAGCGGGAGTCGGGCGCGCTATTTTCTCTTTCGCTGGGTCCACGGCTCAGGACCGAATCCCGTCTGTCCCAACGCCAATCCTGAAAGTACAGACAGCGGCCTTCCCCTGGCCCGCTACCGATTCTCTTGACTCAGGATCGCTACCCAATACCCGGGTCTTGTGAAGAAGTTCAAAATGAGTTTATTACCTCCAAAATGGGCCGCACCTTCGAAATGAGACAGCCCGGATGAGCACACGCTACAGCGTTCCCAGAATTGCGGGCTCGAGGAGTCAAGCGGGAGGAATGTTTGACTTGATTTCCATCAACATGAGTTTTCTGCGCTCGTCCGTTTTCGCATTCTTGACTGCCGTGTAGGCCACGTATGGGCAAAAGTCAGCCCACGCCTCGGGGATCATTCTAAGGTCCTTGTCGGGATCGGCGTCATGAGCCGCATTGATCCGTGCGGCGCAAGCTTTCCGCTCTTGCTCGGAAACGGTGTCTGGATTTCGCCATTGACTTCTATCTGGCCCCAGCACAATTTCGTGCTCCATGACAATCCGGCCATCTGTGATGTGGTATTCAGGGCAGGCCAAACCCTGCCGAATCTCCCGCAGAACGCCCATTTCGATGCCGAAATCAGTCCAAAATGCGATTTCTTCACCAATCTGTGGCGGCCAGCGAAGGTGCCGAATCCGTGATCTGCGAACTCTTCTTGGCAGAGAATTGCGCTCGAAGAGTTGGGGAGCCCATGGGAAGCGCAGTTGCGTTGAAACCACTGTGCCTTTCACAATTCTCTCTGTTCTCGCGGAAAAGGCGCTCGAAACGACTGTATTTTGCACTTTTGAAGCCGAATTCCAACCTACTTCATGGTCAAATTGTCCGTAATGCGGGAATGAAAGCACCTCGTCGCCTGTGGACGTCTGTTCCGGTGTGTCGCGGCTTTCTTTCGAAGCCGTCTGACCAGGATCGCACTGATTCGAATTCCTAATGTGCCGAGCTTTACCGCATCCTCAACCAATACCTTCCTAAGCTCCTCAACAGGCAATCGAAGTAACATATCCAGACGCTTATCGTGCTGTTGGACACTCAGGTAGGTCAAACCGTAACAGCGGCGGCAACCGAAATCTTGGACTCCCGGAGGCAAATATAGGACCCCAACTCGCTTTCCACACGGCTTTCCGTTCGTCACCTTTGGGCAGCAAAACCAGCGACGTTGCCCGCCGAAATTGCACAGTGTCGTCGTTAACCTGACGGTCTCATCCACCACTGTTCGTAGAACGATTAGGGTGCTTCCTACTTCCTGGCGGAAGCGAAGATAAAATTCTTCATCACCGGGAACTAGTCGAAAGGCGACGAACCGAAGCAGCTTTCCTGCATGATCAGTCCACTGGCAAGAACACCAAGTGCCGAGTTCTGCTCGAAAGACGCCGGCGCGGCCAAGATCCGAAATGCGCAGCGGCAGGCACTGTTCAACCGTCAACCGATTCGACCAAGCTCTTCTTCCCATTTCCTTAATCAATTGACCTCTTCGATCCGGTGCTTGTCCAGGGAAAACACATATTTCGAGTCAAGAGCGGATATTCGGCTGTGAGGAAGTCGTAAAGGATCTTGGCCCAATTGACCATATTGCAGCTTTTATTGCGTCGCATTACGAATCATGAGCGATGCTGCAGAGTCAAATTCAACTCAGGTTACAATAGCGTTGTGCCTGATCTCCTCTTCCTTTCCGCAAGTACAGATGCCGTAGATGCGGCGTTGATGACAAAAGAACATGCAGTCACCAACTTTGCGGCGAAAGAGGGGGTACCCCTGTCTAAGGTCGCAGGCATCGGGGAGAGTGTAAATGACCTTCCATTTCTCCAGATCCCCGGCCTCGGGATGCGGGGCGCACCCTTAAATGCACAGCCTGCCGTGAGGACGGCTCTGGCCCAACTAGATCGGAGCGTCTTGCTTTCAGTTAGCTTTTCAGACGCTTTCTTCGAATTCTATCGGCTAGCGGAGCAGCGCGGGATTTCGTACGTATTTGCCGACAAAGATGGGGTCCTAGTCTGGAGCGATAGCGAAGCGTCGAGTCAAATGACCGCGTTGTCCGCAGTTTTTCGCAACATGGGCACAGGAAAATTCCCGTTTGTATTTGTCTTGACTGGCTCTTCTTACGACCAGAATCTAGACTTCATAGGGTCATATCGGGCGCTGGGTGCGTTTGAGAAAAATCCTCAGGTGAAAGAGCGCCCATTTGTTGTACTCGCAGAGAACGGGGCTGTACAGGTGAATGTTCTAACTGGAGAGATTCGAGAGGATACTTTTTTGATTGATCGGAGCCTACTGAACTTCATTAAGGGTGATTTTCTAAAACAGATTGTTATCGTTATGGAAGCAAAGGTGTTGTCTCGTTTCAACCTTCAATGGAGTCTATCCGCCGCTGATCAAATCGAGCGCATTTGGATTCCCCCAAAACGCACAATGGTCACAATAAATATTCCGAAGACGTTTAAAGATGGCCGCGACTACAGATCAAGCCCACGTGGAAAGGAACTAAGTAGCTCAATCCTCGATTCCATGATAAGAGTGGCAGAAATGTTGGGCATCCGGTACTGGCTGCTTTAACTGAGTCTTTCTTCTGAGGAGTTTTGATCTTACGTTCAGGTTTAATTGTGTGGATGATTAATTTAATGCGTCGGCGTGGTGGTTGGATAAAATGCCTAAGAATGACCTTACGACGTTAATTCTCACACTACAGTTAGTGGTCTTCACGGGACAACTCGTTGGGCTGTTTCTCGCTATCAGGATTTATAGGCGACAAGCTGATGAGGCATCGAAGTCCCGCAAGTTGGAAGCTACGAGATTGCTTATTGAGCTAATCGGTTCCGATGAGGTTCGGGAAATCCGTACGTGGTTTTTGGAGCAATTCCAGGCGTCCCCGAACGGTATTGAGGATAAAGAGACAGAACGCAAGATCCGTAGGCTCATTGTCGCCTACGACAGAGTTGGACTCATGATTACACAAGACCTACTGCTGGGTCCTGCGTTGATTGGATTTCAAGGTGAAGAAATAGAAAGAATCTGGGAGAAGGCCAGTCCCTTCATTGATCAAATCCGCAAACAAAGAGGCAATTATGCAAACAATTTTCAGGCGCTAGCCCTGACGTGGTTACCCCAAGCGCGTCTGGAGGGCAGGTTTCAAAAGTCCTGATCGGCCCAGAAGCGCCGACCTCCAATGTCCCACTTGGGACACCCGTTCTGAGCGGCCACCTACTTTTTCTGCCGCCCGCGAGCAGCAATTTGTTCTGATACGAACGTGCCGAGAGCGGCTCGTTCAATCCCCAACTCCTCTAGACTCACGAAAGCCTGGTCTATCAGCTTCGAAGCTCGCTCCTGTGCAGCAAGTACTCTTGCCAGTAAACCGCTGTCTTCGATCTCCTCTGGCCGAAAGTGGGCCACTAACGCCAATACATCGGGCAATGGCGCGTCTATCGGCAGATCAGCTATCCTTTTGCCAATCAGACGTAGCGAAATCTCGGGATGCGAGAACACCACAGTTCCCATTTTCATTGAGCCCGTTACAATTGAAACGTTGATCGAGTCGTCGTGCAATCTGCGAATTACCCTCCCAATTCGTTCAAAAACGGGTAGCGGCAGCCGAGCATAACCTGAAACCCTGATTTCTGCCGCAAATGCAGATGAAGCCCCTGGGATCACCATCTCGATCTGTGATGCGAATGCGTTTAGGTCAACAAAGTCCACCCGAGCCTGTCTTGGTCCTGATTTCCCGGCAAATACATATTTCATTGCCTTGTTGAATTTCTTGAGATCCGCCAAGAATTCTACCGCGGCTGTCGCCCCTTCGGTGGAACGCAGCGTCTTCGTTCCTTCCGGGTCCTCAGGTGGCCTCGGCCGATCCGTGCTTGGAATTTCTGGGACTCCGCCACGCTGCCCTAAATTCGCGGCAAATGCGCCATAGTGTTCATCCATTTCACGTATGCTCTTGAAACCACCGATGATCAGAAGTTGGCGCTCCATTGGATTCGGCTCTCGATCTGGATCTTCTGGGGGACAAAAACCATAAGTTGTGAACGTTTCCTCTACCCAGTAGACCTGCTCGACAAGACAATCCTCGCAATCACAATAGTCACCCAAGTCACACGCGGGATCATCGTGATCCCAATCGAAACCACAGCTAACACAGCTATGGTAATGATTTTTCCGTTCCATTGGTGATTACACCGTACTTTAACAGCGTCTCCTTTGAGCCGCGGGCCTTACCCAACTGAATGCAACCGATCTCATTCTTCAGAACATGGTGACAGTAGCCACCAAGATTCTAGTGTCCGAGTTGGGACGGGCTGACGAATCTCAAGAATTGCCAACAACAGTTCAGCGGCGGCGGTAGTTTTCTCGCACAATTTGGCTGCTAACGGCCTTACTGTGTGGTTCTCAGTGTTTCATCAATGCTAGCGTATTGGCCAATAAATTCCCCTCGCTCGACTCGGACAATGCGAATCTCGACATGCTTTTGCCCGCATGTTATGAAGGCTGCGTCGCTCTGTCCATTCGATTCGCGGGGGGATCCAGTACTGACAGGATCCGCAGGGCGAGCGTAGTGTTGCATTTTCGAGGGAAGCTGCTCTCCACACCAAATAGCACACAGAAACCCGGTCCCCCGGGCTAGATTCGAGCTATCAAACCTTCAGTTTACAGCCGAGAGTGCGAAAAATCTAAGTGCCATATCTGGTGTCGCATGCATGAACTTGAGAGTAATTCTTCGCTCTCTAGTTGCACCCAATCCTGCACCAAGATGTGCTGATAGAATCGATATCCCTTTGCACGAAGGTGCTGCTTTTTGGAGCGGACGATTTCACCAAGTCACAGCATTAGCGAAGGACAACGTCAATCGTAAAGGTCAACTTCTTAAGTTTGCTGTCGGAGCCCAGCAATTCTATCGTGAATTCTTTTCGTCCGACTGTCTTGGTAACGTCGGTCGTGATTGGAAGCGTTAACTTATCAGTCGGCAGCCTAGGAACGTCGAGTGGGGGTGTGGGATATGGTTTGCCATCGAAGAGAACATGTTTCACCGTCGAGAAATCAACGTCGCCACTCGAAACAGTAACCGTCTGGCTATCTCCTTTATACAAATACGCGGGACTGACAGAAGGTTTGGTCGAATCCTCACTCTTGGGCAATGCCAGGTCCCATTCCGTACCAAGGCTGTCCTTGGACTCGGACACTATAAAGCGGATATTCTTGGGTTTAACAGTCTTATCATTCGTCAGTGAAATTGCGGCCTCATTTGGGCTAAATATTTTGAACGCGGACGCAAGCGAACAAGTATCTCCAACGCACACCTTCAGGCAATATGGCCTGTCACAAGGCAAGTCAAATCTATCGAACTCGAACCCGGAAATTGTGAGCACGGTCACATTCGTCCCTGCTGACTTGTCATCGGAGGTAGTCGTTGACGCTATTGCTAACTTATCGAACGAAGGTGCAAATGTGATAGTTCCCGTTTTCCTAAACGAGTCCCAAGAAGGGTCCTGAACTACAAAATTCTGAGCGTTCCTGAGAACGCTTGTGGGCGCAAGGAAATCATAGTTGCATTCAGCGGAGGGTAGGACCCCGGAACGGATTGCGGCCTGGCGGCAGTTTGACGAACTCAAAAACGGATTCTCTTGGACACCATAGACTTGCGAACCTATAAGCACAAATGGCTGCGGTAAACCATCTTCGTCGTCGCGAATAATGTTTGAGGCGCCCAATTTAACTCGTAAGTGAACTTTCGAATTTCCATCAGACCGGGGAACCGCCGTCATGTCAGCCTCAGCTATGCCGCATGTGCTGCGTTTGGCTGGATCAGTTGTGGTTGCAAATGGCTGTTTGATTCCATTTTGAGTCACGATTCTGATATCACCCGATTGAAGGATGTCATGAACACTCGCGAACACTTCTAGATTCGTACCATCGAACGACGTTGGGGACACGCTGACGGCACCAGATCTTATCGCTAGCCCAGGGGCAAAGAAATCGCCATTTGCGGTTAATCTAATTTGACCGCTTCCAATGTCAGTGATATTCATGTCGCGGACCAGGACCGGATTCAGCAACATTATTCCGTTTCGGTCGGTTTCCATGCTACAACTTTCCTCGTACACAGCACCCACGACTTGTTTCTTGAGATCGTATGCGCGCCAGACGGTCTGCACAAATACAATTGGGTCGTACTCTTCATTGAGCCCGGCTGGCAGAGCGAGTTGGGCAAAAACCTGCCGCTGGCCGGACTTCACGTATTCTTCTCCCAAGACAGGTTTGAACTGCCATCCGAAAACCGTAGCTCCATTTCCGACGCCCTTAAGCCCGCATGAACTGAGCTCGTCCAAAAGTGCCACCCCAGGTCCCTTAAACTGCAAAGCGACTGTGTCTGTATCTTTAGCTAAGTAGAGTCGATCTCTAGACCTTCCAGTGTTGACCCCGACTCCGATAGCTTCAATCGTGACTCCGGCACCAAAGGAATATTGGTTACTTGTGACCTTTGCGACGTTATAGGTCTTCTCACTTGGAAGTAAGTTCATGATACTTATGTCGGCTCGTTCAGGTGGCGGGACAACAATTATTCTTACCTCGGCAACAGCATGCTTGAACTGCCGCGGAGGGTCTATCGAAACGCTAAACCCGAGTGTCGTTTGCGCTCGAGTCGCAGTCGGTCGAGTACCTGCCGTAAGATATTGATCCGAGCTAGCCCCCTGCAGCAATAATCGGAGGGTCGTAATTTGCGAATTAAGTTGTACCTGTTCGGCAAGCACATCAGCACTTGCGATACCGATATTGGTTGGCGCCACGAACGCGGTCGAAGCCGGGACGACGGGAATCGTAGGCGCAAAGCTGTTAGCCGTGGTTGTTTGACTATTCTGCTGATTAACAGTCGTTCCGTTGGTTTGCTGAGAAGTACCGGCAGGCACAGTCGTGATAGCGCTGGATGAACCGAGGACATTTGTTCCTGAAGGCGCGGCAATACACCCCTGGACTCCGCCAGTTCCTATTGTAGGGAGGGACCCGTCTGGACACTGGACCGTGACGGTGCCAGGGTTGCCGGGAACCGGAACTGTAGTTGTGCCCGTCCCATTTGTTGTGAGTCCACCCGCAGATGTGGAAGTTACGCCAGGCAAGGGTGCAGTTGTCACTTGGACGCCAAGGTAGGACGTGTCACGAGTCAAGCCCTGCAAATTCCCGAATGCGCCGATTATTGAAGATGTATTAAAGCCAGACAGGCTTGCAAGTTGTGTCGCCGTGTCATTCAACATCTTCTTTAGCGCTGTCGTGTCAAAGATTTTCCCTGGCCCAACCGTTATCCCATTTGCGACTTCCGACTTCGGGGCTCTTGGCAAGGGCGAGTAAATCTTTATAGTTGCCCAGTCGCTGCTTGCCTTAGGATATTGTCGGCAACCATCCTTATTCCTATAAATGGAAAGCGTGTTAACAAATGCGTTTTCAAACTTATACGGACCAAATTCCTGGCGCAGAAGTCTTCCATTTACGAACACGGACTGGTCGCTATCTTCGAGTAATTCCTTTTTTATTACCAGCGATCCCCGGGCAGGATAGCTGGAAGCCGGACCTGTCTCCATTGCAGCCCCGACAATGATATCGCCGTCTCCATTCAATATACGGCGGACGAGGACGAATTCTTGACGGCAATTATGCGTGGAGATCTCGTTCAGAGTGAAATCGCTCTTCTCACAACCCGAACCATGCGGGTCTCCAACGACCAAGAGTCCGAGAGGCTTTGATTGTCCATCCAACCACCAATTGTTACTTTCCAAGTCAACTACCGATCCACCACCGACTTCCACATATACTGATAGATGCTCTTGATTACGTTCACCCGTTTGTTTCCTTTCGTCATTTATTCTGATCAGATCCTGCTTTGAAGTAGCATTCAAAGAGATGACGTAATCTGGCGTCGCCATTACGAACGGATAACTCTCAGTGACACCACGGCTGTCTGTTTTTTTCGCAATTGTGCCCGTTACATCAAGGGTCACACCTATTTCGTCCTTAACAGTCCGTATGTAGACTCTTGTTCCTAGCTTCTGCGGGACGGCCTCGGCGCGGACCTCTGAACTGTCGTTTACCATTGCTACAAGCTCACGAAGTGTCATCGGTGAATTGATGACGAAAGGTTCTTCCACGGCTTTAGTTGAGATCTGAAAGTCTGGAAAAATTATTTCATCCGGAGACGCAACGACATCGCAATAACTCGTATTTATATACCTTTCATACAGCAGACCAACAGGACCTACATTTATTCTATTCTGAACGCTTAAAAAAAAATGGCCCAGAGGGCCACCTCTAGTTGAAATGTGTGCATTGGATGCTCCCATTGAGGAGAGGCCGATGGGGGCCGGGCGCATTTCAGGAACGATCACTCCCGATATTCCACGTCCGATACCCTGCTGCGTTCTCGCGGCAGGCGTGGCCAAAATTAATAGTAAGAGGAAGGTTAAAAGTCTGGTTTTCATACTTTTCTCCTGCCCAGGTGCGGCCTCTCGCGACTCGGAGTCAGCGAGGTCCTGGCTAAGTTCGAGAGATTGATCGGCTCAGAGTGATTTAGACGTTCGAATTGCAGTAAGCATTCACGGAAAGATGACTCAAGATATAAGGGCTTATCGCTTCTGTCAACTACTTCTTATTTGAATGACGGCTTGCACGTGCGTAGCGGTGAAGGGGGCCCGTATGAGGCAATACGCAGCCGGGGTTCACATCGACGGCGCACCGCCGCCGGACCTACTCATTTCGTCCGGTTATGCCTCTTTTGATATCGCAAGACTGAAATTATGCATGTAGTGACACAATATTGGGACGGGACCACTACCAATTCGAAAATTTTGTCCCAACCTTGCTTTGATTGACTTTCTTTGTTCGCTGATATTTACTCGGCGCGTACTTTCGCTACACCCGATCCTAAAAGAACTGAAACTTTCGAAATCGAGTGCTCAGGCCTTCAGGCGGTTCCGCACAACGTGGCTCAGGAAGCAGCATGCGCCAGAAGATTCGCTTCTGGCTCGGCCATGCGAACAAAAGTGTCAGGGACGAGTGCAGCAAGTTGAAAGAGGACGTGGCGTTCCGTAAGAAAATCCCCGAACAGGTTGGGACAGCCTTGAACTTCCGGCTGAAAGACTCGAAGTGCAGCCAATTGCACCCTAAGCGAGTTCTTGTCATACACTGCGTAAATGATTCTGTTTAAAGAGGAATCCGACTTACCAGGAGTTAGTGCTCGGGGACAGTCCCCACAGGGGTAAGCGCGATTCAAAGTATTGTCGTAGAATCGCGTATCGCCCACTTATATCTGCTAGAACATGAAGAAGAACAGTACGCCACCATTCCAAAGAGTTGCGAATCCAGAGACTTCGCAATTGGCATCCGATACTAGGGCTCAGTTTCAATACCTTGATATTTTTACTGGTCTCTTTGTAGCAACGCTCATTATTTCCAACACTACGAGCGCTAAGCCGTGGCAACTCGGACCTTTCGTGTTGCCCAGCGGCTCAGTACTGTTTCCGCTCTCATATCTTTTCGGAGACGTGCTCACCGAGGTTTATGGTTTCGCGCGGGCGCGCCGGGTCATATGGATAGGATTTGCGTCCAACGTCCTGATGGTCTGCACGTATTGGATCGTCATAGCTCTGCCTCCGCCAGCATTTTGGCCGAACCAAAGCGCTTACGCCGTCACGCTTGGACAGGTGCCAAGAATTGTCTTGGCCTCCTTCAGCGGCTACTTGGCAGGAGAATTCACCAATTCCATTGTCCTGGCCAAGATGAAAGTGTTCACTGGGGGCCGTCACCTGTGGGCGCGCGTTCTGGGATCAACCGTAACTGGCCAGGCTGTCGATACATTTCTCTTTGTCACATTGGCATTTGGAAATGTCTGGCCGCCGAAGTCCATTTGGCTGGTGGGAGTTTCACTCTATTCATTCAAAGTATTATACGAGGCCGCAGCCACGCCGTTTACTTACGCGCTGATCAGACACCTAAAGCGCGTAGAGGGCTTCGACCATTTTGATGTGCATACCGAGTTCTCTCCGTTCCGGTGGGAAGTTCGTCCCTAGCCCTAATTTTCCACAGGACACAGAATTAGGGTTGGTCTTTCGTTTTTTTGAACTTGTGATTATCGATTGGCTAAGGGTACAGTTCATGATCTGAAAAGATCCCTTAAAAATGCACAGTACAAGAACATTCGATGCGAAGAGTCTGGTAGTTCTCGGCTGCTCTGCCAGCAAAGCTAAAATTCCGGGCTTCCTTCCCGCCATCCATCTCTACGATGGACCCGCTTTCCGTGTGTTGCGAACCTATCTCCGACAGTATCAATGGCCTCAGAGCCTTTCGGTTGCTGTCCTATCTGCCAAACATGGACTGATCGGAGGGTTGTGTCCCCTGGCAAGGTACGAACTTCAGATGACCGCCGACCGGGCGGTCGAAATCCGGTCGGCCGTTACGAATTCGCTCCAAAGGCTCGTTCCGCAGCACTTAAGAGTGGAACTCTTCTTAGGGCGCGGCTACCTTGCCAGCATCAATTTCTCTGTCTTCGACCGAATGGAAGGACGCTTTCATCTTGCGGAGGGGGGGATCGGAGAGAAGTTGAGTCAACTCCGCCAGACCTTGCACAGCTTCCCCCGGCAATCGAAAATGTCGCGACCTGAGCTTCCCCGCGTTTCGCGCCCGCTCTATTTTCTCCCTGATTGGGATGACTTCTTGGATGCAGACTTCGATTTTGAGAAGGACAGGTTCTCTTCACCGCTTCGCTCCGATCGTAACCAGGCCCATGGCATCGCCTTAATGCGGCCACGCCAATTGTGTGACGGTGTACTTGTAAGCTTGGCGCAAAATCTGGGCAGCAAAGGAATGTTGCGGCGCGTGACTACCGCCGAGCAAGACACCATCGCACCTCGGTCGGTGCGACAACACTTCAGCCTACACCCCAACCAGTGGGCATTCGGCGATTGCGGCGCTTTCTCATACATTAGTGAGCGAAAGCCCTCAATTTCAGTCCGACAAGCCGTGGCCGCGTACGACCTTCACACTTTCGATTTGGGTGCCAGCGTCGATCATATCCCGGCCAAATTCGCAGTCAGAAACGACAAGCAGGTGAGACTTTCTAAAGCGGAGCGGCTCTCCCGTGTAGAGCTCACACGGCAGAATGCACAAGATTTCATCAGCGAGCATCGGCGGACTGACGCCCGATTTATACCGGTCGGCATCATCCAAGGAATTGAACCCGCTGCATATGGTGCTCAGGTTTCCGACTATGTAGATATGGGCTACTCACACTTGGCGCTCGGAGGGCTCGTTCCCCGAAATGACATCGAGATAACTGCGATTGTCACCGCGGTCTCTCAGGTACTGAAAAAACTTGGCCGAAGCCCGTGGCTGCACTTGTTAGGTATATTTCGTCCGCAACTTCAAGCTAGATTCCGTGCCCTCGGCGTAAACAGTTTTGACAGCGCAACTTATTTTCGCAAGGCGTGGCTGCGCGCCGACCAGAATTACTTAGCCTGTGACGGAACGTGGTACGCGGCGTTGCGGATCCCGATGAGCACCGATCCTCGAACGTTCTCAAAGCTGTCAGCTTCCGGAATGTCGAGGAAAGAGATTAGACACCTAGAGCGACGAGCGTTGACGGCCATCCGCAAATATGATGAAGGCCTCATTTCAGTTGACGCGTGTTTGAGGAATGTTCTTCGATATGACGACTTGCTAACTCGTCGCAGCGATTCCAAGCTTGAAGAACGCTATCGACAGACCCTTGAGTCGAAGCCCTGGCAGCGTTGCACCTGTCCGGTATGTCGATCCGTGGGCATCCACGTGCTCGTGTTCAGAGGACTTAACCGCAACAAACGGCGTGGAGCTCACAATACTCTGCAGCTTTACGAGTCCCTCGCAATACTAAACTGAAGATGTTGACCACCGACCAATTCCAGGAAGCCGTCCGCACGAATATTCAAAGATTTAGAGAGCATTGGTTAAATCCCGAACAACACACCGCTGTCTTCGCACCGCCAAGACCTCCGAGATTCATTGTTGCGGGCCCCGGATCGGGCAAGACCACTGTCCTCGCCCTACGCGTCCTCAAGCTCATCTTCGTCGATAGCTTCGATCCGCGTGGTGTCCTTGCTACTACTTTTACGCGGAAAGCTGCCGAGGAACTGCGATCGCGCGTTCTTTCATGGGGTTTTCAGGTGCAGGAGTATTGCAGGGAGCATTTCGCAGAAAATCCGCAGATTCGCGCCCGGCTCCAGACTCTCGACATTAATGCGGTACTGATGGGAACCCTCGACTCGCTGGCTGAAGAGATACTCCGCGATAACCGACCTCCCCGCACAATCAGGCCGGCCACTATCGAGGGGTTAGTCGCCATGTGGCTTATGCGAACTGAGGCGCTCTTTCCCGACCGCCGATACGCGAATCACGATCTCCATGCTTTCATCGACTCAATCACGCCGGCCGTCTGGAAGACCAACTACATGAATGTTACGTCCCTCGCTCAGACGTGTTTGTCATTTGCTGACCGCGTCATCCACGACGGCATCGACCTGGACGGCTTCGAAGCGTTGGGTCCTGGGCAGTCCATCCTGAGCGAGGTCGTAACCGCCTATTTTCACTATATAGAAGAGAACCATTACGCCGATTTTGCCAGACTGGAACATCTCATTCTCACTCAGTTGCAAGCCGAGCAACTCACTGCGGTCACGAACAGTTTGCAAGCGCTTCTTGTTGATGAATTCCAGGACACGAATTTTCTTCAAGAGCGAATTTACTTTGAGCTGGCGAGGCGAAGCGCAGCCAGTTTTACAGTCGTAGGCGACGATGACCAATCCATTTTTCGCTTTCGAGGCGCGACAGTTGAGCTGTTCGCAGAATTCGAGGCGCGGGCCGTGCAGGCTTTGGGGCCGAATTGGCGACCCGAGAGAGTTAACCTGCACCGGAACTACCGATCTTCACGCCGCATCGTCCACTTTTGTAATGAATTCATCCAGGCGGACGCTCAATATCAGCTAGCGCGAGTCGCACAAAAACCCAGTCTCATCGCTTCAGCAGTTCACGAGGATCAGGCACCACCCATATTGGGAATGTTCCGAACTGACTCCAATCAACTTGGAGTAGATCTTGCAAGCTTTCTCGGAGCAATATTTAGAGGCGACGGCTATACCGTTAATTGCCACAATGAGTCCTATAGAATCACAAGATCGCTGGACGGAAATTTCGGCGACAGCGTTCTACTTACACACAGTGCTAGCGAGTTCACACAGGACGACCCGACCAAGCCCAGGCTACCAATCTACCTCCGGAACGAGTTGCATTCACAATTCGGCGTGCCCGTCTTCAATCCACGGGGGCGAGCCATCTCTCAGATCCCGTTTGTCGAGCGACTGCTTGGCGTCGCGCTCGAATGCATAGACCCTGGAGGGACTGTCCAAGCTGCGAGTGGTAGAGTTTCTCCGACGATCATCGATATGCTCAATCAGTGGCGCGCCACTGGCCAAACTTATACTGCTTCAAATCCGCGTCCCGGAGGATTGGCGCAGTTCGTTGCTAGCTGGCAAGCACGGACGCTCGGTCCCCGCAGCGGCATGGCAAGGTGGCCTCCCGAGTGGCCTTTCCTTGAGCTAATCTTCACACTGATTACTTGGGTACCGGAACTCCAGAACGAGCCTGAAGGGCAGGTGTACCTTGAAGCGATCACTCGAACCATTTCGGAATCAGCACAGGTCAGCGGCTACAGCGGCCAGATTCTGCGCGACCAAGGCGTTCACGATCACAATTCCATCAAGAATATTATTCGCGGGTTCTTTGAGCCTATGGCCGATGGGTTAGTGGTGGTCGATGAAGATATCATGCCGCATGTTCCTAGACACTATTTCCCCGTCATGACAATTCATCAGGCAAAAGGCCTGGAATTTCCGCTGGTCATTGTTGATGTTGGGAGTCGCTGGAAGACAAACAACTGGAAACAACAGCCGTTTCGTTTCCCACGCGAAGGCGACGGAGTTCATCTCATCGAAGATTGTGTCGCTACGCTAACCGCCATCGGTCAGGCACGCACCCAAAGAACCGCCTTGGACAGGGCCTGGGATGACCTGAGAAGACTATATTACGTGAGCTACAGCCGACCCAAAAACGTGTTGGTGATGGTTGGGCTGACCAGTCAAATCCGGAACAATCCCGTTCGTTCTATCGCCACTGGAGATACACAGAATAGTGCCCGGCACATCACGTTCGTGCCGCGGGCGCAGTGGCACTCGGGATTGCCTTGGAATACAGTTGCTCTGATTTGAAGAGGACGCATGCTTAGTCGCCGCGATCTGCCGTTCCAGGTGCCCGTTTACAGCCTCACTGGCGACGTTCTTTCCTACCAAAGGTGTCCTCTGCAATACAGGTATTACAACGGGAGTTCCTTGCCGCCTTCACGTCCTGTTCAAATGTGGACTGGAGAATTCGTTCATGGCGTCCTTGAGGAGGCTTACCGAGTTTGGCATCAGGAGAGTCTCCCTTTCCCCTGGCCCTCCACGCCCCCAGGTTGGCCACCGGTAGCGAATCCCCCGGGCTTGGCGTCACATGACATCGGAGCCCTTGGGCAGGGCGTTGAAGTCCGCTTGGCAGCTGAGGGAAAAACATCAAGAAACCGCCAGGCTCGGCAGGCCGCATATCATCGTGTGGAGGCCGCAATCAACCTGCTTGGCGCACATCTGTTTCCGCTGATATCGACAGCTGAACAGAGGTTGTCTGGGACACGCGCAATGTCTGCGTTGCCTGTTGGCGAGCATGCCAGGGGTGATCGATACGAACTCACCGGCATCGTCGATGTGATTTCTAGCGTAGTGCTCGACACCCCTTCGACGAACCCACTTGTGCAACTCTTATCCAATGAGTTGCAGCACACTCCGGCAGGACAGTATGACGTCATCGTCGATTACAAGGCGCTGAGACGTCCGGCCAGAAGCTCGCCTTTTCGCTCGCATTTCGAATGGCAGTTGCAGACATATGCATGGTTAAGGCGGCAACAACCAAACACAAATCCTGTGGGTGCTGGAATGATCATTTACGTCAATGAACTTGCTCCTTCGGCGAGCGAAATACCCGATTTGAGACGAGAATCGTTGACAGGAGATACGGACATCGTTCCTCCGAACGGGAGCACCGACTACTATGCGCTGCACAGATGGTCTCCGGGTACTCCGCTAGATTTGTCCTTTGACTTCCGCCTGCGACGAGCCATCAAAATCATCGACGTGTCGGCTGATAACGTCCGGGAATCCTTGGGACGCATCGATTCTGTTGTTGCGGAGATCGAGTCTTCGGCCTATCGCGAACATAATTCCGGGCACATTTCAACCAATTGGAGGCAGTGCGGCAGTCAACAAGACTGCGTCGCGTGCGACTTTGTACATTTCTGTCCCTCGCCTTGGGGACACCGTGAACCTCAGGACCCGGCACGAAATCCCCCGAGTGCCCCTGGCTAGACGCAGAGACGTGGGGGAGTTATTGCGCTGGATTGACGATTCGAAAAGGATTTCCAACTACCCGAAGCCGGGGCAACTAGCTAACTGGCCCCTAGATCTATTGAATCCAGTGCCGAAGACGTCGCGGGTCCCAAGTGGGACATTGAGTGGTTGTATGAGAACAGAAAAAAACAGCAAGCGACGAAAATATTTTCCACCGGGACTTTTTCTAGCCCAAGTCGGCAGTTCCTTTTGGCCCGGTCGAAAAGCAGGGACTCCACCCCTTCCCCGGTCATCCCGCATTCGGATCCTTTCTCCTAATAGGAAAAGCTCTGTGAGCCTCGCTTGAAATCAACTTTGAGAGCGAATGTCCGCATGGATTGGTTAGAATGCAGGCGACTTAAGTAACTAGAATCGGAAGATCCCGGAAACCACCAGAGGATGAGGATGGCAAACGCACCTTGGAGGTCCAAGGTTAGAGGCCGCGAGGCGCTGAAGGCAACTGCCTATCATGAAGCTGGTCACGCGGTCTCCGCGTGGGTCCTCGGCTTTGAGGTTAAGAGCGTCAGTGCTATCCCGACAGGTGATGCTCTGGGGACGACGAGAATAGTCAATCCACTTCACGGCGTTGATCTTGAATGGAGTGGTTCGCCTGAAGAGCAGAGATTGGCGGAAAACTTCGCGCTGCATTGCCTCGCAGGCCCCATCGCGCAACAGAAGTACGATCCCCAAAGTCTTCGTGTGTTTCACGACTTATCCGATCGCACGGAGACACTCAAGGTGCTTGGGTATTTCACAGCATCCAATGCAGAACAAAGGCTCTACTACCGTTTAATGGAGATCCGCGCACGTCAGTTTGTCCGTGTCCCGCATCACTGGCTCGTAATCAAGGAGATCGCCGAGAAAGTATTTCGACGGCGCAGACTTTCTGGCACTGAGGTGAAAGCATTCCTATCCAACAAATGGCGGGCGAGAGCCAATCTGAAAGGGCAGGGATAGCTCCCGCCCGTTCCTCGGCTGTCCTTTGCCGGGAGCGTCGCTGTTCCCTTGACACGCGTGGTCATAGATTTCTAAGTTGAGTAAGCATGATTCCGAGAGACCTCAATCACGCGCTCCAAACCACTCTGAAGGAATACCGCTTGTCGTTGGAGGCTCTACCAGAGCTCCCCCCTATGATCAAACACTACGTCTCCGGGCAATCACCCAGAGAAATCACGGTTAAGGGACTGGAAAGGATTCTTTGGCCGTGTGTCACGGACATCCCACGCAAAGGTGCCAGAGGTGGATTCAATCATGTCGGGACACCAGACAGCCGAGTGCATTTTCTGATTGAAGATATTATGGCGATCTTGGACAGCGCCAAACTCGCGGGTTGCGAATAAACCTTGACATCGGTATGCATCATTTCCTAGCCTGAGTCTGGCCAGAGGCCCGCAGGTAATTTGGCTGGCTTGTGGTGCGTGGCACCCGCGAGAAGCGAAGCCGCGATTCACGAAAATGGATTTGAAAAAGTCCATTTCCGTGCGTCGCGGCTTTTTCTTTTTGGGGGATGATGAGACAGTGAAGAAAACTGAAAACACCTACCGCACCGATCACTTGTATTTGGCGGCGTTCCTCGTGTGCCGTGGACATTCCATTCTGGCTACCAAGTCCGAGGATAGCCGTGTCCACTTTGTTTTCGCAGAAACACCTCAACTAGCATCAGATGCCTCCAGCTTCATGGCCGGAGGATCTGTCGGAGCCCGTCAGTTTAGTTTTGAAATACTCAAGCTCAAGCGTTTGATCCCGCGATCGAGCCTCTGGCGAACGTCTATCGAACAGGTGAAGAGAGATGAGAACAAGGCTGAGTGTTGTCCGACCAAAAACACGCCCAAGTGAACCCCCTGCTGAAGGCATGGCGTCACCCTCAGACCACCAGTCCGGCGATGACGCTCAAGCAAAAATTCGTGCTGCTCATGCGCCGAACGCGCCGATCGCTCCGAAATCTCGGCTGGAAGCTGCACGGTCCAGACGCGGAGCGGTTGACGGTGAGGTGTTACGCTACCTTGGGGCCCTCGCTAAGAAAGATCCCGAGGGTTTCGTATATCCCTCGATTCGCCACATCGCCGACAAAATAGGGCGGAGCTGTTACTACCTCGGACTGAGAATTCAATTTCTCGAAGGCACGGGACGCCTCATTCCCACGCGACGTGTGAGACACAGTCGAGAACTCGAAGGGTGGATTGTCCTTCGGTACAAAGAGTGGGCAAAATCTCATTCCTGCCAACTAGGCGCAGCGTCGAGAAGCACGCCAGACAATTTGGCGGAATCACTAAAAAGTTTGCCGAAAACCCCAAATAATTTGGGGCCACGGGCGACAAAACCGGCCCTCAAGTCGCTGACGGCACAAGCGGATAAGCGGGCCATGGTCAAAGGGAGATCTTGTTCAGGGAGAAGGATCAATGAGGACGATGCTCTGCGATCGCAGTCGCAGTCTACCGGAACTGCAACTACGACCTCCATCATTAGAGGTGCGGGACAGTCTTTCAAGTGCAAGAAAGACGCAAGAATCGAGCGGTTGATAGCCAAGAACTTGCGAGAAGGAGAGACTCTTCGGCAGTGTTGCGAAGAGTTTCGGGGAACTGAAAAGGAAGTCTATTTGGATGTGATACCGGCATTCAGAGAGGCATGCAAATTCCTCGCTTATTCAATTAATGAAGAGGACCCATCCTTAACGTGGCATTTCTGCGCCGATATGAAGTTCATGTGGGAGGACTACAAACCTCGTTTGCGAGACGGCGCGATGTCCCCCAGTAAATTCTGCTCAAAACTCATTGATTCTTGCGTTGAGGGCGAGGTGCCATGGCCTCCCAGCTTTGGAAAGCATCGTGACCGTCTCAGAGAAGCCGAAAAAACTGATCGGTTGGCCTTCCATATCGAAGAGCGAGAGGGCAGCCCTCCAATTTATCTTGGCGTGGATCCCGAGAGTCTTCCGACACTGAAGCAGGGGTCTCTATGACTTATTTCTGCTGTGTCTGTGGCGAACCCTTGCCTTCGAACCGACGAAGTATCTTTCACTCTGAGTGCCTGAGGGAAGACAAACGCCGACGAGTGAAGGAGGCTCGTCAGCGCGAGCGTGAGCGATTTGAAAAGTGGCTGCGCCGGCATAAGTGCCCACAGTGCGGGGTGGAGCTCGGGACAGGCACGCAAAGCAGTCTGCGGGCCGTCGTAGGACCGGGTGTGAAGCTTCACAAGGCACCGTGCAACTACGGAGCAGTGAATGGAAGGCTGCCGGTGCCGGACGAGGCTTTGGAGGAGGAATAGGCCCAAGCAATTCCGAGTCGGAGAGCGAGAAATAGGCCATGGACGAAATTGCAACTTCTGCTGAACTCTTGACCGTCGCTGACGTGGCGGCGCGATTGCGTGTAAAAAGCTCCTGGGTTTATCAGCACGCTGACGACCTTCGAGTTCTCCGCGTCGGCAAATACTTGCGGTTTCGGTGGGACTTGGTGTTGGAGCGGCTTGAACAGGGGATCGAGTAGCCCGGCGTTGGGTCCGCAACCCAACGACCCGTCCCAAGTGAGACAAGGCAAGGGAGATGAAATGAGCCGGGAACAGGTAGGGAACAGATTGACAAACGAGGTTTCTGACTGTACAAATACCTCCTGCATGGGGAGGCCGCCCAAACCGAAGCATTTGCGTCGAAGTGAGCGGTTTTTCCTCCGGCTAACGCCCAGTGAGATGGCACAGCTAGAAGAAGCGTCTCGCAAGCTGGAGGAACCGGTCGCCGCAATACTTCGGAAGGGAGCCGCCGCATACATTCGTTCAAGAGGCAAAGGCGGGTCACGAAAGAAAGGAGAAAAACAGTGACTCGTCCAACATCGTATCAACAGGGCTTCGTTTCGGACCCCATTCGCACACGCCGCGGGATCGCGTTCAAGATCCGGTATCGCGTTCGAATGGCCGCAGGAGGCTGGAAGCAGAGGTCGGAGACCTTGTATAACTTGTCAGGTAAGAAGGCTGCGCGTGAGGTTTTAGATCAGCGCATTGGAGACTCAACCACGACGAAACTCGAGGCGAGTGAGCTATCGCTCCGGGACTTCGTGGGAAACTACTGGACCGTATCTCTGGACCGTAAAGGCCTAAAAGCTTCAACGCGGGAGTCCTATGATTCTGCATTGAAGCGTCATATCCTGCCGACCTTCGGCGACTTTCGGATTAGGGATGTCGCGCCACTGCACATAGAGCAGTTCACGCAGACTAAATCGCAAGGGGGTCTTTCACCTAAGACCGTCCGCAACTTGGTTTTGGTCTTGCAGGGAATCTTCTCGTTGGCACTGGACAACGACCTAATCGTAAAATCGCCGATACGGAAGAGCCACAAGCCCATCTACCGGGGGCGGGAGAAACCCACTTGGTCGCCAAAGCAGGTTCTGGCGATTATTCAGGCTGCTCCTGCATCATTTCACGCGTTCTTCTGTTGTGCAGGGTTGACCGGGCCTAGGCTTGGAGAACTGCTCGGTCTGCAATGGAAGCATATTGACCTTACTGGCCGAAAATTGCGGATTGTGCAGAGTCTCTGGCACGGGAAGTTGGTTCCGCCAAAGACTCAGGGAAGCGTGCGGACAATCTACTTTGGGAATGCACTCGCAAGCGCATTAACGGAACACTTTCGACACGCGGAGCATCGCGGGCCAGACGACTTCGTGTTCTCCAAGAAGAATGGCTCTCCTTTACATCCCGACGTTCTCCGCAAGGATGTGCTTTATTGCATTCTGGACAAGCTGGGGATCCCTCGCAGTCCGGGGACTTCAGGCTTTCACACTTTCAGGCACTCGGCTGCTAGCATTCTCAACGAGCAGACGGGGAATCTGAAACTTGCGCAGAAGATGTTGGGACACTCCAACATTGATATGACCGCAGAGGTTTACACACACGTCTCTGCGGAGGCACAACGCGAGGCCGCGCTCGCCATAGAACGGGCGATTTATGGCGATTTGTTCCCAAACTTGTTCCTAACTGGGAACAAATCTAGTGACGCGGCAGTTAACTGAACTCGGAGGTTACGTGCATGGCTCCTGCAACTGAAACTAAAAAGGGCGCTTCGAGGTTTTGCCTCAAAGCGCCCATGGTTGCGGGGGTTGGATTTGAACCAACGACCTCCGGGTTATGAGCCCTAAAGCTGAAAATTCGATAACCCGTTGGCGGCGCGCAAGTTACCAGCGGAAAATAGAGTAGAAAATTCAGCTTCCCACTGGGCGTTTCGGGCGTTAACGGGCGTCAAATTTCCTTCATGATTTATCGTTCTCAGGATTATTCAAGCGGCCTACTCTGCTCGGCGACACGCGTGACTTTGTGGGCAGCTGAACGAAATGAACCGTTTCGGTCAAAACACCGGAATCAGGGTGACGTGCCCTACCCTTCTGAAGGCAGCAACATATTAGACGCACATGGAGCGCAGAACACTTTCTAATGCTGGTTGTTATGTTTTGGACATTGAACGCTGATGGGGCTGGGACCACTGACTTTAGTAAAGCACGCATCATATTGAAAGACGTGCCCAAAAGTGTCAGTGTACTGCTGACGCAGAGCGGCGACCGCAGAAAATTCATTGGCGATAATGAAGTTGAGGTCATTCAGCGTGGCCGACCTGTCGCTGTAGAGTGTGGAGAAAACGCTCGACTTCCTTGGGTCGCTAGGGATTTCCGGAGGGATTGTGGTGGATATCCCAACGCTCGCGTCCAATCGTCGGTCACCCAGAGAGTCGAACCAATCATCAGCTTGTTTCATGGCATCAGTTCCGATGAAAACCTTACCCGTGGTTAAAACTTCAAAAGCTGGGGTTTTCCCATAATTCACGAACCAAACATTGCATCTGACCTTTTGTCCTGGAACCAGTGGGAGGGGCTCTCGGTCTGCAATCGAAACATATGGACGTTCGGATTGCTGAAACAGACGATAGGTTCTTTCAGCGGAGCATGCCTGCCAAAAAGTGAATCCAGCACTCAGCAAAAGCAAAGTGGCCGCTACTTTGGTCCAAAAAATTTGCGTGTTTTGGTGGGCGGTGCTCTCATCATGGGCGATTTGCTGCTGCTTTTTAAGGTCATCACCAAGGTCTATCTTGACCCCGGATTTAATGTAAATGTTGCGGTTGATGGATTTTTCCTCGCTGCCTTCACCATGCGGTTTGGTCAATGGATTAGACTCGCCCCGTACTTTTTCAGATAAAGAAAAACAGGGTGTGGCAGCGGTATCAATCCGACTATAGCCGCAGTGCTGTTCGAGGGCGTGTTTATTAAAGCAGCGTGATACGTGGCGGAGGTCGGACGGGAACCGCCCTTCTGCCCACAAATACAAGCCCCAACAACCCCGCGCCCATGAGTAGCAGCGTCCCCGGCTCAGGCGTGGCGAATATGTAGCTTTCACTTGCTACGTAATATCCGAGAGTGCCCTCTTCCGCAGAGCCGCTTAGATACAGGTTGATGTTGAAAGTTCCAGGACTATTGACCAACAAAGTGTAGTTGACACCAGGGCATTGCAGGAGTCCTGGACAGAAGTTCACGCCGCCAGTAATCATCACGGGTTCCGAGAGAGTCGCCTGTGTAGCTCCGGATAGGAGCATAGGATTCGCTGTGATGGTGACCGAACTTTCGAAATTGAGAAACGGATAGTCGATTCCATTCACAACGCCGGAACCATCCGCTGCAAAGATACTCAAGGGTGGTCCACACGGGGTGATTGTGGCTATTCCACCGGATAATATGTAGACTCCTGGACAAGCGGCTGCCTCACCTTCTCCGTGCACTGTAAAACCGTTTCCTGAGAAAGAGAAGGTGGCCGAACTGGGGATGACAGCAATCGTGCCCGAAGTCGCTTGGTAAATTATGATAGTCGGGTCAGCCTTCACAGATGGGCCAAGTGCGAGTAAGGCTAGGACAGCCAAGGTCGCTCGTTTCATTTTTTGCTCCGTTTTACTTCCTGAAACACGCAAGTATTTGCAGGTTTCTAGCTTTTTCTGACCCGTTATAGCTTCTAGTGCATGCGAAGTGCCATAGCATATTCGATAACGCTGGCCACAGCAACAAAAAGCCTTATTCTGCCCACCGCCCCGGAGATGGTCTAGGGCGAGCGCGTTGTTAGAGAACTTCTGCCGCGTACACCGAACTTTGCGCGTCACCCTGGCAGTGGCCGCTGGCGTTAGCATTCATGTTTGGAAACTCCACGAACTGGTTGGTTTGCGCGAGGATGAACGAGAAAGCTACCTAGTGGTACAGTATTGCCGTGAGGGGAAAAACTCCGAAACTCGCTATGCTCTTGCGGCGACTCTTGGAAGCAGTCAAGGATGTTAAAAAGGCTATCCAAGAGCATAGCGACTCCGTATGCCCCGAAAAGAAACATCCCGACCAAGAGAAAATAATCCCGAAAAGCATTGTCACTGAGGTTCACTTTGATAAAGACACGATAAAAACAACTGCCGCTGAGAATCAGCGACAATACGATACTCAAGTAAAAATAGTAAAAGCGACGAGAGCTGCTGTTGCTGCAGCTATCATCTATGCGGGTGTAGCTACTTGGCAGGTATGCGAAATGAGAAAGGCTACCCGCTTGCAGGAGAGAGCATGGGTGGGCCTTGATAAATTCAATATTGGCTCGAAGCTGCTCTCCGACCAGCCCGTTCTCGGACCAATCATCCCTAATGTGCCAATTCGCGGGAGCTTCGTGCTCCAGAATTTTGGCAAAGTACCTGCGAATATTGATGGCGTTGGAATAAAACTTGAGGCCCGAACGAGTCCTGTTCCAGAGGATTTCGGATATGGCCCAGAAGCTGTGAAGAAAGGATGGACTATCTTTCCCTCCCAGCCAATGTGGACATACGAGGCGGAGTACACCATTTCCGAGACCAGCTTTCAGGCCATCAAACACAATGCTTCTCTGGAGCGGGGTGAGGAAAGACTCGTTCTCCATGGAATTGTTAAATATCATGACGTTTTCGGTAATCACACGACTAAGATTTGTCTTATTTGGAGACCAGAGGCGTTGGAGGGTAAGGGATTCAACAACTGCATTGAACATAACGACACTGATTAGCGCCTGAATCCAAATTAGGACAGGGTCGCACGCAATCTGTGTCTGATTCTGACGGGGCGAGCGCGACAGGCTCAGTCTGGAAGAGAGAACAAGGCCATGCTCACACTTCGAGTCGATATATCGTATCCGTTCCTTCACCCCTGCCCTTCGTCAGTATTCCGGCCAAAATAAAATGTCAACTTATCCCTAAGTTGAGACCGTGTTCCTACTGTCAATTCTGAAACCTTGACTCCGGTAGGCGCTTGCTGTTCTCTCTCTATCAGGGCAGATTCGACGCGAAAGATGCTCTTAAAATCAACCATGCGGTGTTGAAGGTTTGCAATGGTCTGCTTGTTCCGTTTGACCTCATAGGCCGGGAACAATCCGTTTGGGTCGTAGACAAAACAATCGAGGTATATGTACTGGGGGCCCTGCGAACGGAGTTCCGCTTGCTTCGCCGGCTCCATCTTTTCTATCTGCTCATCAGTAAACCCATCTCTCGGAAGAAACGGAACATTGATGAGTGCAAGATTGGAGTGCAGGCGCGGGTGCTTCAAGAGAATCGCGTCTCGTACTTGAATCAATGGAGCGAGCGAGAACGAATTGAATTCGATGTCACAGCAAGGGGTCATTACAGCGAAAAATTGAGGTCGTGTGACACTGATTTTTAAGTCCACAGCACTGTCAAGCGTATCAATGCGGACGGTGGGATGTTGGAAGCCCGTTACAACGTCTCCAAACCGCAGTTCCTTGGTGGGAGGGTCCAAGTAAAACGGCAATGGAAACCCCTACTCAGTTGCGAAGCGTGCCATGTCAATATAGCCCGTAGAAGCGATTTTCTGCCTTACGTCCCTGAAATCCTTCTTCTGACGGACTTCGATAACCCCAAGGACTCGATTGTCTTCCGTCACGGCGAGAACTATTTCGTACTGGTCAAAACCCAACGTGATAGTGCGATTAGGCGTAGTACTCGCGCCAGAACCAGTGCCTGTCGAGACTGTGGCGATGTTTTTTGCTATGTTCGCATCGAAGATATATTGGCTCATCAGTTCTTACCCCTTCTCATGAAATCAAGTATCGGCTTTTTGATGACATTCTGAAACTCATCGGCAATCATGCCGTGCAGGTGGTCAGTCGTCGTGATTACCTTATCGGAAGCAATGTTTTCAGTCGATGCATCCAAATCGAGCACTAGTATGTCGCCGGTAGGTGTCGCAAGCCGCAAAGATTCTGCATGCTGAATCTGCATGTCTCCAGACTTCGCAACTGCGATGCAATCCGCTCGGGAAAGGTTCTCTAACCTGAACTTCTCCACGGGTAAAATACTATTATAGCATTGCATGAATGTTTCAGTAGTTTTATCGAATAGTGGACACTCGTTGACGTAACGAAGTCCGACACGCTGCACAATTGGAAGTTGGGTCAGATTGAAAAACTCGGTCACCGCTTTTTCGACCATGCTGCGAAACGATTTTTCCCCTTCGTAATACGAGGTGTGCTTCTCCGACATCAGCACAAGGTTCCTAGTGGAGATTTCTAACCTAGCTCCAGATTCAGCTTTGAACTGCCAGATCCTTTCAATCGTGTCCGCTGACTGCTGCTTTGCCAACTCCTGGACCTGAGGGTTTTCGGCGTTCCCCGCAATAATCATCAAATTACGACGGTGTACAAGGTCGGATTGAGGAAAATCCTTCATGACCTGAACTTGAAACTCGCCTATACGGCCTTCTAGGAAAAAAAGATTTGGGAAGCGAATTTCAAAGGCTACCAGTTTGACGAGCGGTGTCGGAAAGACTTCGTTGGGTGCCATGGAAAAAGTGTTTTTATTTCGGGTCGCCATACTAGCATAGAGATGAGTTTTTTGTCTGCATCAGGGTCACAATCATATGGGGATACGCAAGGCCTGCCTGCTTTAGATGGGGCGAGCGCGGCGCTAACGCTCCTGTGAAGTCATCAACGCCGCTGCTCTAGCCCCGTGCGCGCCCGGTGGAGTAGCCGGGCGTTTCGCCGGCCCGATGCACGCGGACCGGCAAACTCTTCACTACGCTCTTGCGGGAACAGATAGGCCCGTTTCGACATCGACATAGGCCTCGCCTGCTATTGTTTTCCGCAGTCGAGTCTCTTCCGCTCCAAGACGCGCCAATTCCTTCTCGGCAGGTTCTAGCCGTGCCTGTGCATCGTTGCGTAATTGCAGAGCTTCGACGGCTGCTTGATTCGCTTCGATGACTCGTGTTTTGGCTTTGCTGACCCGCTCCTGCCACTCCGACAACTCATTGTCCGTTGCCCACCTCCCAACGTGGCGATTTTGCTGCTCCATTAGGGATAGGGCTCTCACGTGGCTGGTGGCGTTTTCCTGCTCGACGGCGACATTTCGTAGGCTTAACTCCGCGTTGTTAAATTCTTGCCGTAGTTGTTCGCAGGTCGCTTGCTGTTTGCGGCCTTGCTTACGGACTTCCCGATGCTGTGCTTCCAGAAACTTCCGATTCTCCTGCTCGATTTCCTGCGCGAGTTGTTCAGCTTCCGCTAGTAGTGGCGCTAATTGCGCGACCATCTCTGCGAGTTGAGCTTGTAGCTGAGGCGATTCGGGTTGGAGCTTACACAACCGCGACAGGATGGTCTCCGGCACACCGACAGATGCCTCGCGTATCGTGGGGAAGCTCGATATTCGCGCTGTTTCTAATTCGGGCAAGGGCACTCCTGGCATCGAAACGGCACCGCCGAAGCTCCCTTGATACATCCGTTCACTCAATCGTTGGGTCAACGGTTTTTGAAGCATTCGAGTACTCCTTTTACGAAACTATCCAGCCGTTGAAGGTCCCGTAGCTGCGATGTTCAGCGACCTCCGAGTGGGAGGCAGAATCATGAGCAACGGACCTCCACTGCTGGGACGCATACGCCCGGCGCTCCCGCTGCGCGTTCAGTCTGCGGTCGCGCTGACGATTCTGGTCTATTTCGCGGAACACACTCGCAACGTCGCTCCCGGCACCGATATCGCAAATGAAATCCAGCGTGTCGTGCAGCTTTTGATGGTGCATCCGCCGTAGGATTTCGTGCGCCGTGAGATGAAACGGATTAGTGTCCCTAGCGCCCTGTGTCTCCGTCAACTTTGTTCCTTTCCAATCGACAAATGCGACGGACTTTTTCGCTAACTGCTCACCCCAGGCGGATATCAGTGGGATGGGCCGATTGCGCACTTCATTGTCAACTTCAGTCGAACCGGTCCGTGCGTTGCTGTCCGTGTTGCGGTTGTCCATCTTTGTGGCTCCTCTCGCTTTCTTGCGAATGATTTCAATCAGTTTCAAAAGTCGCCGGGATTTCAATTCGTCGCCTCCGCATCTGCATCGTCATCTTCGGGGTCAGGCTCACCCCTTGCTTCCCGCAGTCGAGCCTGAATGACAAATTCCGAACCTTCGGGCGGGCCGAGCCGGGCGCTGGCTGCCTCCATCGATTCAATCAACCTGTCAATCGGACTCTGTCCCTCGTCAAGAGTCAGCGAAGTGCCAGGACGGCCCTCGGCGCGGTCGGCAATTTCGGCTAGCGCACTGATATTTCCACGGATGCCTTCCTGTTCCATCACCCAGGCATTCACTTCCGCATACGTTTTTCCGAACAGATGGGCAGGCAACTTCGCAGCGTGCAATTCATGGCTCGGGACAACCTCGGCCAGTTGGGCACGGCACGCTTCGTTTTGCTTCTTGTAGGCTGGACGCCCAGCGGGATTCGCCGATGGCTCGCCTTTGCGGAAACGACTCGCCAATCCGTAGTGATTGCCCTTCTCAAATGGCTTGCCGCGAGCCTTTTTCTTGACCTTGATAACAGGCGCGATTTGCGTGGTAGGCGGCGCTAATTTCCCGCTCGTCACGCTATTTCGAAATTTCTTTTTAGATGCCTTTTTCATCTTAACTGTCCCTTCATAAAAGTACTCTCGAAGGAGAAACAGACTGGTGTAGGGAGGCGACGTTCGGGTCAACAACCCGAAGTTCTTTCCACGGAAACCTAACAGCGGCAGCAACTTTCTGAACGCGACGCCCGGTAGACGCCCATTAAGCGCAGGAAAGTTTGCTAAGGTGGGACGATGCCAAGTGCCTTCGGCACTTGTGACTTCACCAAAACCAGGTGAAGTCACAAGGGAGAATTTTCATTCGACATCGGGGATGTCTCATTCAAATTTCTCCCCTGCGGCTTCACCTGGTTTTGGTGAAGCCGCAGCCGGAGCGCGAAGCGCGGAGGCTGAAACCACTACTGATGGCAAGAAAGAAGTAGTAGAAGTAGCGTAAGTAGCGGAGGGGGTCTCAGTGGTTTTTTACGGTTTTGGATGAATCCTTGTCAGCCAGTCAGCACGCGCACACATTTTGGGGATAGCCGGGTAGCTACACGCTACTTGCGCTACTTTTGTTACTCGCACTACCTAGCTGTACCGCTCAACCAATCGTTCAAGGCGGCGTTTGGGAATCCGGTATGCCCGCAGGACATTCATTCCGATTCTGGCATTCTGAGAGCGGAAGCCTAGCTTCCTTAGCTGCCCCTGCACCTTTGTCCTGTCCTCGATGCCGGGTATCTCTTCCAGCAGGTTGCACGCTTCTTCCGTTCGCAGCTTCCAAACATCCTGCCCTTTCGGGAAATGGGTCATTAGGATTTGCACGGCAGCGACTACGGGATTCGACTCTGCCTCCTCAAACTTTCGGCCCTTGGAAATTTCAATCGCACCCTCGCACAGACTCTTTCGGACATGCTTCGGCAAGACACTAGCCACAGCGAACAGTGGCTCCAGAATGTCCCGCACGCGGTCATCATTCACCTCCCGGGGAACACCGAGGCTCTTGCGGTCATGATAGGCTCGAATAATGGCAAAGGCTTTCCGCGTGGACCATGCGTCTAGCTGGTTGCGCAGCGGCTGCATGCGTTCTCTATCACCCGGCATGAAGCGCTGGACCCTCTCGGCCTGAGTCTTTCGATGGAGAGCAATGCGGATACATCGGTCTTGTAGCGTCACGGGTAGACTCTCAATTCCAGCAATCACTTTAGGGCAGTAAATGGGATATGTCACAAGCGCATATTTCTTATTCTTGCTGGGCGTGTTTCGGTACACGACACCATTTTTCAGGTACTCGTTCAGTATGCCGATTACATCGGACTGTCTATTTGGGTCGAGATGGTCCACTTCGTCAATGAGCAGCGTCCCGCCGACCGCAGACGGGAATCGGAACAGCACAGCCGATGTCGGTTGGAGTTGCGGTGGGGAGGACCTGTAACATAGCGTGGACAGCACGTTCAGGAGTTTCGATTTCCCTGAGTGCGTTGTCGGTGAGTTCAACCACAGATGGCCGTAGCACGGGAATTGTCTATGTAAATAGGTTCCCATTGCCCAGAGTGTCACCACTACAGGCTGCCAGCTCTTCGTAAAATGAATTTGGCTAGTCATATAGGAATGGATGCAGCCGAAAACTTTTTCTGACGGCCACTCCTCGCCTTTGGGGATGATACGTTCCCTTGAAAAGCGTATCGGTTCAGACTTCTTGTCGGCGTGATGCTTGCTATCTTTCATCGGAATCTCCAGAGCAGCTTATTTAGCAGGTCCGGGACAGAGGGCAGAAGCCGCTCTGGAGGGAGTGAAACTGCCGCAGAGTCCCGAACCCGCTAGAGTAAATTACTTTTTACTTTTCCGCGCGCCACTCCGTTTGGTTAGTCTGCCGATGCCGATTCCACCTGCTTGTAGAGTGCGGCCTCGGCGCCCTCCTTCAATCGCTCATACTCGGCCTCGAAGCGTTGGTCCCATTCGTCGCTCTGCTTCTGCACGACGCGCTTTTCCGCCATCGTCTTGAGCACGGGGTCCATTGCCTCCAACTTCTTCTCAACCACTTGGTCGATGTTCTCTTTTTTCGTTTTCATGTTTCGTCTCCTTCACCGCAGACTTATGGCAACCTGCGCACGCAACCGCGATTGCGTGCGCGCAAAACAAACTCAAACTTCTGTTCTGGATTAGGCTTGCCCGTTTCCGGTGCAGCCGCAGGTAGGCTCGCTCGGGTTCTCCGATGCGATTGCCGGGATTGTACTGCTTTGCGTATCACGAATCAACGAATTTCGGGGGTAACGGCGGTCCCACGGCCTGACAGCCTCTAATCGCCCCGGAGGTGTGTTTACGTGTGGAATAATCCCGTCAAATTTCTGGCTTCTCCCGTTCCGCTGCCACGATTTCGTTTGCCATCAGCCGTCTACCGGGCGTCGCGCTCCGAAAACTGTCACCTTTGTTGAGTTTGCTGCCGAATATCTTCGGTTGGATTACCCGAAGCTCGCCACCAATGCCCGGCCCTCGACAACCACTGTCTCCCAATCAAAATCTCCACCTAAAAGGGTTTTATCCCTGTAGAGGAGAAACTCTTATGGGTAGAACCAGCAAAATTTGTAGCGCACGACAACCGAGCAGGCGTAGCCTTCCGCTGCGCGCCGTTGACGGGCACAAGGAGAAAAAGGTGACCCGTCGAAGGCATCAGGATGGACAGCTTTTGAAATTGAAAAATGGATGGGCGGTGCGGTTTTACGAAAGCGGCGAGGGGCAGCGTCTCCGCATTCAGAAGTTTCTCGGAGATTTCGAGGAGCTTCCGTCAAAGCGAAGTGCGCGGACTCGGATGCAAACAGAACTCGCCGCAGTGAATACAAACCTCACGGCTCGTCCCCGAACAACAACAACTTTCCGGATGTTCGCCAAACAGTGGATTGAAGGTTGCGAACAACGGAAACTGAAACCAATCAAAGCCAGCGTGGCACAAGGCTGGCGAAGCATTCTCCGAAATCACTTGAATCCGCTCATCGGAGAATTGTCCCTGTCGGAAGTAGCCAATCGGACGATGCGCTCTGTCGTAGAACGCCTCGCCAAGAAGAGGCTTTCACCAAAGACCATTGCAAACGTTTTGTTGGTCATTAAGCTGGTGAAGGCCAGCGCCGTGGACGAAGATGGAAACGAACTATGTCCAACGAAATGGAATTCCCGATTCATTGATGCACCTTCGGTGGACCCAACGAAACAGCACAAACCTTCGTTCACGGCTGAGCAGGTTACGGCGATAGTGGCAGCGGCAACGGCCAGAATGCAGATGGCTGCAATTTTGTTCGCTGCTACCGGACTTCGAGCCGGAGAGTTGCTCGGCCTTGAAATCCGGCATTTCGATGGAACATCTCTAACCATCAACCAAGCGCTGTGGCACGCGCGAGTGCAATCCCCAAAAACGCAGAACGCCTTTCGCGTCGTTGATTTGCACCCAGACGTGGCTACACTGCTTAAAGAGTTCATCGGTGACCGCAAGAAGGGTTTCATTTTCCAGTCGAGCAGCGGAAAGCCGCTGAGCCAAGTCAATCTACTCCGTCGGGAACTGCACCCACTGCTGGCCGCTCTAGGAATCTCGATGCGGGGATTCCACGCGTTCAGGCGTTTTCGGAATACATTCCTGCGACAGTCTCACTGTCCCGATGGCATTTTGAAATTTTGGATGGGCCACGCCGAAGGGGACATGAGCGACCGCTATGACCGTTCGCGGGAAGATGTGCAGTATCGGAAGGATGTTGCCACGGCGATGGGCCTTGGTTTCGACCTTCCGAAAATGCTCACCGCCAAACGCGCCATAGGGGAAAAAATCTCCCTAACGGGCGTTATCGGGCGTCAGGAAGAAACGGTGGAAGCATGTTAATCCTAGAGGTGAATTGAAAAAGTGATGGGCGCTCAAGCGGTTACGCCGAGCGCCCATGGTTGCGGGGGTTGGATTTGAACCAACGACCTCCGGGTTATGAGCCCGACGAGCTACCAGGCTGCTCCACCCCGCGTAAGCATCATAGCGAATGCGTGGAGGCCGGTCAAATCAATGGCAGGCAAGGGGCGCGTGTCACCAGGAGCTGTAAGCAGTTCCGTCAAACGGAGAAATTTTCTGGGAGGAGGAATTCACGTCGCAAAGTCCACCGGCCACCTGGTCCGGGCTCAGCAACGTGTCGCAGTTAGTTGAATTCCAATCCTTCGCGCCCGTCATGGGATCCTTGGGCACCTCGCGAATATAATTGGGGACCAGGTCATCCAGTGAATTTGGCGCCGCTTCTTTGTCCAGCGTGTAGTCGTTGATCGCTTTGCGCATGTCTTTCAGATCATTCCGCAGCACAACTTCATGTGCCTTGATGACCGTGCGATCATAGCGGCCAACTGCAATCGCCGCCAGTATCACAATGATGGACGCCACCACCATCAACTCGAGCAACGTAAAACCACGGTCCCCATGTGCGCGCGAGCGACTGGCGAGCCTTGCCCTGCAAGGTCGCGCGCTCTCAATCAAGTTTTCAAGCCTCGCGGAATTGCGCATCACCATTCCGAGTACCTGGTCCCGTTCATCGCTGTGCCGCTTGATTTTGTGTAGACGTCGAAAACATTCTGGCCGCCCCAGGAAGTCGAATCCGTATCGTCCTGTACCGAACGTAATCCCCAATCTGTCCCGCCCGTCATGGGATCGACGGGAATTCGTGACAGAAAATGGATTTTCTGCTTCTGAGGGCTGGCAGGCTGGCCGCCAAAGAGCGCCCCTCCTGCAACTTGGCCCCCGGAAAGCGGAACTCCAGTTACCAGCGTACCGAGATCCGGAGGATATCCTTCCGTGCCGGCCTTGACCTGAATCTGATTTTTGTCCGCCGCATCCTTGTACCGATCAATCGCCGCGCGGATTTGTCGCAATGCAATCCGCAGATCTTCTTCTTTTCGGCGGACCACCATCACGCGCGCCATCGGCACTGCCGTGGTTGCCAGTATCAGCATAATCGCGCAGGCGATAATCAACTCGAGCAGCGTCATCCCGGCAGCGATGGCGCGCACTCGCCGGCGATGCGGAGAACTGGAAGTGAAAGTGGTGGAACGATTGCCGGCGGGCTGTGGGACTTTCTTGTGAGGATTCCGGTTCATCTGGCCCTCACTGCACCTGAATCGCGGCCTCTCCAGAGACCATCGGAATCGTCCGCTGCTGCGAGTCGCGTGCATTCATCTGGAGTACCTGAAGTGGCGAAGTTCCCGGAGCCACGCCGCGCACCACAATTCCCAGCAGCGTGCCTGTTCCGTTCACTCCCGGCGTATTCGGCTGGCGCGTCGCGGAGACGATCACTTCGCCCTTCTGCTGGTCAATGCGCTGCACAATGGCGATCTCCTGCGTGCCACCCGAAAGGAATCCTCCGTTGCGAACTTCTTCCACCTGCACGACAGCCGGGTTGTAATGAATCAACAGCGGAATCGAGTAGAGGTCTGTGACATTGGAGACCGAGAGGGCAACGGTGGTCGTTTCGCTTTGCCTCAAGTTTACACTTGCCGGATCAAAGTGAAGTTGAGGCGCAGCAGGTCCGCTCTGCGGCGGCAGAGACGAGGGCAGGGAATTAGACCTCGCAGGCTGTGGTTCCGTGTCGGCCTGTTTCTCCGCTTGTTCCCGGTACACTCGCACCACTGAATCGGTCCCGGCCGCCATGGTCCGAAGATTCGCGGCGGTGATGGAAGGCAATCGAACGATGTGGGGCGTTAGGACGATCAACACTTCATTGTCCTGGATCTGATTGGTGTTGTCGGAGAATAGATATTTCGCCAGCGGAACTTCCGCAAAACCGGGGATGCCATTCTGATTTTTCGTTTCTGTCCGTTCAATCAGGCCGCCCAGCACGCTTACTTCGCCTTCCTTCAGCCGCACATCGTGCTCAATCTTGCGCTGGCTGATCACTGGCTGATTGATTCCGCCAATGCTGCTGCTGCCGGCGATCGACGATATTTCTATGGAGAGCTTCATGCTCACCTGATTGTCGGGATGCACTCTGGGTGTGACGTCAATATTCACGCCGACATCAATGTATTGAAACTGTGTGTTCACCAGTGGATTGACCACGCCCGCCCCGCCGCCTACTCCCACTCCTACTCCCGCTTGAAAGCTTCCCGTGGCCACCGGAACGCGGTTGCCGATTTTTAATGTGGCCTTCTGCCCGTCAGTCACGCGAATTTCCGGATCTTGAATGATGCGCGTCTTGTTGTCCGTGAGCACGAAGTTGGCCACCGCGCCGGGGAGCGTGAGGCTGTAATCGGCTGTGGAAAGATGCTTCAAATTTTGCAGCGTGATTTGCGGAGTCGTTGTCGTGGTCGTCGAGGTACCAGTGCCGCTGGTGCTGCTCCCGGTGTTGTTCGGCGTCAACGCAGTTCTCGGCGTAAACGCCAGGGAAATGCTTTGCCCCGGCAGTATTCCCAAATCACGCAGACGGTCCAGGTTCGCCGAAAGCACCTGAACGTGAATCATCACTTCCGGCTTGGCTTTATCAATGTCGCGTATGATTTTCCCCGCCAGCACCAATTTATCCGGCGTGTCGCGGATCACGATGGCGTTCTGCGCATTCACTTGCTGAATGCGGTGCAGGTCGAGCAACTGTCGCAACCCGGTCACGATCTCAGTGAGATCCTGCGGCGTCAGCGTATTCGACACGTAAAATGTCCGCACTACCTCGTCTTCCACATCCTTGCGCTTCTGCGCATTATCGGGAGCTACGAAAATTATGTTGGGCGTTACCGGCTTCCAGAACGACTTGCTCTGCATCGAAACCGCGTCAAGCGCCTGCTCCAGCGTCACGTTGGGCAACTCCGCGGTTATTCTGCGCGTTGTAAAATCCGGATCAAAAATCACGCTCAGCCCTGCCAGCTTGGCGATGGTCTCAAACACCACGCGCGCGTCATTCGTCATTTTCAAATTGATGGGTTCTCGAGAGAGAGGCTTCAACTCCGGCGGGGCCGACAATATCGTCTCATCCGGCATCGGGTTCGGATTCACTCCCCGGGACCCTTGCGCGGCCTGCTGGGCAGCCAGCAAGTCCATTGTGCGCTTTACTTCCTGATCAGCAATGGCGCTCGAAGGGTCAATCGCCTGGGCCTTCTGAAATTCCGCCACGCCGAGTTGCAGGTCGCCTCGTTGAACCGCCTTGCGCCCCTGCTCTACGTGAAATTGCCCGGCCTCAAACCGCATCCGCGTGGCTCGCAACTTGTATTCAGCGTTGGTGGGTTCAGCCCGCAGAGCGCGCTCATAGTGCACCAGGGCGGTGTCATAGTCCTGGAGCGACTCGGCCTTTCGTGCCGCGTCGTAATCCTGATTTCCTTTGGGGCAGCCGGCCAGCAGCAAGGCAGCAAACGCCAGGAGTGAAAGGTAAATTGGGCGATGCAAAAAAGGCCCTCCGCGCGGGGTGCGTGCAAGTCCGATTAAGTCTAGCATCCGATGTGTGATGCGGCAAGGATTGCAAGGTGTTGCCGCGGCTTGATGTTACTGCACGTCGGAGGCCCTTCCGAAACGAATCGCCGCGTGCTCGTCTCGCCGATATCAAAACTCCGTGGAAATCTGTGACTTGCGGGGGGTTGCGTGCGGCGGCTATGATACCTGTGCCTTGAAAAATGCTGCGAAAAAATCCGAGTACGAGGGTGTAAAAATCGTCGCACAGAACCGCGCCGCCTCCTACAATTACAACCTCCTCGATAAACTTGAGGCCGGCATGGTGCTCGTAGGCACAGAAGTGAAGACCCTCCGCGAAGGCAAGGCCTCCCTCCGCGAAGCCTACGCGGAATTTCGCGCGGGAGAGGCCTGGCTGGTAAACTGTCACATTCCGGAGTACCTGCCGGGCGGGACGCGCAATCACGATCCCCTCCGGAAACGGAAGCTGCTGCTGAATCGCCGGGAAATTGACCGACTCCTGATCCAGACACAACAGAAAGGCATGACCGTCGTTCCCTTGAAGATTTATTTTCGAGACGGCATCGCGAAGTGTGAACTGTCGGTTGCGCGCGGGAAGAAATTCCACGACCGGCGCGAATCCGAACGACAAAAAGAAGCCAAACGGGAAGCCAGCGAAGCCATCAGTCGCTCGCGTCGGCGATAAAAGCGAAAGGGAGATATGCAGATTCAATTGGAGACCCAGCCGTACTCTTCGATTCAAACCGAAGCGCTCGTCACCTACGCATTCGATAAAGACAACAAGATTGACGGCCTGCTCTCAGACATCGACAAGGCCATGGGCGGCCATCTGGCTGCTCTCGCCGCGGGCGGCGAGCTCACCGGAAAATCACTCGAGATGGTCCTGCTCCACTTTCCTGAAGGTATGGATTCCAAGCGGCTGCTCGTCGTGGGCGCTGGAAAACCCGAGAAATTTGAAGTTGGAGATCTTCGCAAAATTGCTGGCTCAGCGCTGCGCTATTTGAAATCGCGCGGCGTTAAAAAATTCATATTCCTCACGCGCGAAGGCGAGCGCGGTCCCGCCGCAGCGCAGGCCGTCGTCGAAGGACTCACGGTCGGCGATTTCGAATCGGACAAATATCGGACCGACAAGAAAAACAATCGCGAGATTCAGTCCGTGTCGCTGGCGGGTTTCGATGCCGGGCCGGGCGGCAACCTGACCGCCGCGATTGATCGTGGCCGCGTGATCGCGGAATCGCAGAATTTCGCCCGTGACCTGATCAACGAGCCTTCCAATCGCCTCACCCCTCGCATGTTGGCCGCTCGCGCCGAAACCATGGCCAAGGAAATGGGACTGGGAGTGGAAATCCTCGACGAGCGAAAAATCTCTGAATTGAAAATGGGCGCGCTCATCGGCGTCGCCCAGGGGAGCGTCGAACCACCCCGCGTGATCGTGGTCCGTTACACGCCGGAAAATCCCCGTCCCGGCGGTCCCGTGCTCGGACTGGTTGGCAAGGCCGTCACATTCGATACCGGCGGCATCTCCATCAAGCCGGCAGACAACATGGAGAAAATGAAATACGACATGGGCGGCGGCGCCACCATGCTCGGCGCCATGCGCGCTCTCGCCTATTTGAAGCCCTCCGTGCCCGTGATCGCCGTAATCCCTGCCACGGAAAACATGCCCGGAGGTCGCGCGCAAAAACCCGGCGATGTGCAGGTAGCCATGTCCGGGAAAACAATCGAGGTAATCAACACCGACGCAGAGGGCCGCCTGATCTTAGCCGACGGCGTCACGTATGCCCGAAAATTGGGGTGCACGCACCTCATTGACGCCGCGACCTTAACTGGCGCGATCCAGGTAGCGCTCGGTACCGTCCACGTGGGCGCGTTCGGCACGCCGCGCGAGTACCTCGACCAATTTCTCGAGAGCACCAAAGCCGTCGGTGAGAAAATGTGGCCCATGCCCATGGATGATGATTACGAGGAATTGATCAAGAGCACCATCGCGGACATTCGCAACACCGGAACCGGCAAAGGCGGCGGCGCCATCACCGCTGCTTGGTTCATCAAGGAATTTGCCGAGGATACTCCGTGGGTTCACCTCGACATCGCCGCCACCTGTTGGGTTGATGAAGGGAGGCCCTGGCTCGCCAAAGGTCCCACAGGCGTCGCCATCCGCTCGATCGTCGATTTCGCCATGAAGCTCTAGCCCCAAAAGCCCGCGATCCGCTCAGGAGAGTTAGCGTAGCCGCCAAGTTGCCAGCCACCAAGCGCCGTAGGCGCGTCAGATCCTTTACATCTTCTCCGGCGGCGTGATCCCCATCAGCGCGAGCGCGGTCGCCAGTTGCTCGCGCACCAGCGCCGTCAGCAGCAGCAAGAATGCGCGCTTCTCTGCATCCTTCTCGGACAGGATATGGTGCTTGTGGTAAAACACATTGAATCCCTGCGCCAACTCAAACGCGTACCGCGCCACCACCGCCGGTTCCTGCGCCGCGACCGCGACTTCCACCCGTGAGCCCAATGATCCTGCCAGCAAAATCAAGTCCCACAAATCGTCTCCTGCCGGCGCAGCAAGCAATTTCGATGCATCCAATTCG